>JACCDM011614619.1_pt1 | contig 31964 bp, 32 predicted proteins | sample 7445851 | NCBI WGS metagenome assembly JACCDM01 (sample SAMN15323438, study PRJNA562643) | freshwater metagenome | isolation source: river surface water | place: USA:Blue River Watershed | collected 2017-08-16
ATGTCAAACATCGAAACAAAATTAACTGCACTTGGAATCACTCTACCAACTCCAGCAGCGCCGGTGGCGAACTATGTGGGATTTGTAAAATCTGGAAATCTGGTTTTTGTTTCTGGGCAATTGCCTTTTGAAAACGGCAAGTTGCAAGCAATTGGAAAAGTTGGCTCAGAAATTTCTGCTGAAGATGCTAAAAAGGCAGCGCGGCTTTGCGCGATTGGTCTTTTGGCGCAGTTGAAAGTGGCTTGCGACGGTGATTTAGAGCGTGTTATAAAATGCATTAAACTTGGAATTTTTGTTAATGGCGACGCCAATTTCAAAGATCATCCGAGCGTCGCCAACGGCGCTTCTGATTTGATGGTTGAAGTTTTGGGTGATGCTGGAAAACATGCGCGCGCCGCAGTTGGATCTGGGTCGCTTCCTTTTGGAGTTGCGGTGGAAGTTGATGCGATTTTTGAGATTAAATAGATTTCATCCAGTTCGTAAAATCGATTATTTTCTGCGGCGTATTTTTTTGTTTCAGTCGCAGAAGATAATAGGTGTAAGGGCTTTGAAAATCGTCGTTTACCGCTCTTACCAATTCTTTATTTTTTAATTCTTTTTCGATCAGAAATTTTGGCACCAATCCAACTCCCATCCCATTTTTCGCTGCTTCAGACAGCATAAAAAGATGTTCAAAAATATGACTGTGGCGAATCTGTAAATTTTTCAATTTAAAGTGACCCAAATATTTCTGCCACATTTGCGGACGATAAGTGTGGCCGAGTAAATTACATTCCAGCAAATCATTAGCCTGATTGATTTTGTGAGTCTTCTTAAATTTGGGAGAACAGACACAAAGCAACTCTTCGCCCATAATTTTGGTGGCGACAAATTTTTTCCATTTTGGATTATTTTTCTGCAAAGTAACGCGAATCGCTAAATCGCAACCCATCTTTTTAAAATCAAGATCGCCATCGCCAATCTTCACCAAAACATCATATTGGGGAAATTTATTTTTAAAATCTTGTAAGCGCGGAACCAGCCAAACATGGCTCATTGAAGGCATTACATTGATGTGCAAAATTTCTTTCGGCTTTTTTTTATTGCTAAAAGCGATGATTTCTGTTGTTGCTTCTTCAATATTTCGTAACGCCGTTTCAACCTTTTTGACATAAATTTGCGCCGCCGCTGTCAAATCGAGCGACTGAAAATTGCGTTCGAAAATCTTGAAGCCAAGATGATTTTCAAGCAGCGCAATCTGTTTACTGATAGCTCCTTGAGTTAAATTTAAAAAGGCAGCAGCTTTAGAAAAATTTTTAGTTTTAGCGCAAACCACAAAAACTTTGAGACTTTTAAGGGGAGGCAATTTCATGATTGATCAAACTATGAATTTTTTTCATACCACTTGCAGAAAAACATTAGTTTGTGAAAAAATTCAAGCCGCTATTTTGTGCATCACGGAAATTTTCTTTAACTAAAAATAATTAATATGTTGCAACCCTTTCATTTAGCAATGCCCGTCAATGATTTAGAAAAAACGCGGAAATTTTACGGCGAATTTCTTGGTTTATCCGAAGGTCGATCTTGCGACAAATGGATTGATTGGAATTTTTTTGGGCATCAATTTGTTACGCATTTACATCCGCAAAAAAATGAAGTGATTGTGAATCCGGTTGATGGTCACGGTGTTCCAGTGCCACATTTTGGCGTGGTGTTGGAATGGCAACAATGGCACGATTTTGCTGATCGTTTAAAATCTCACAATGTGCAATTTGTGATCGAACCTTACATCAGATTTAAAGGGCAAGTTGGCGAACAAGCGACAATGTTTTTTTGCGATCCAAGTGGTAACGCTCTTGAATTTAAAGCCTTCAAAGACATCTCTAAATTATTTGCAAAATGAGCCAATTAACTTTTGAGCAAGTTAAACTTGCGGCTAATCGCCTAAAAAATCACATTGAAAAAACTCCCGTAATTTCAAATGAAAAATTAAATCAAGAACTTGGCGCGCAGGTTTTTTTTAAAATGGAAAATCAGCAAAAAACCAAGTCATTTAAAGCGCGCGGAGCTTTTAATTCAATTTTGGCTTACCAAGAAAAACACGGAAAATTGCCGCAAAAAGTTGTAGCACAAAGTTCGGGAAATCATGCGCAAGCAATCGCCAAAGCTTGTCAGGAATTTAATATTCCGGCTTTGATTTACATGATTACCAAAGCGTCAGAGCTGAAAATTAATGCTACGAAAGCTTTGGGCGCCGAAGTTGTTTTGCTGGAAAGAAGGTCCGATGTAAATAAAGCGGCGGAAGATAAAGCAAAAGAAGGTTATGTTTTTGTTCATTCAAGCGATGGCGATGATTTGATTTGCGGCCAAGCTACCGCAGCCTTCGAAGCGCTTTTAGAAATTGGTGAAGTTGATGCAATTTTTGCGCCTTGCGGTGGCGGAGGTTTGGTTTCGGGAACTTATTTGGCTAGTTTGGGATTATCGCCAAATGCCAAAACTTTTGCTTGCGAGCCCTTAAATGCCAACGATGCCGCGCGCTCAGTTCGTGCAGGAAAAATTATTAGTTATGATGATACTCCAAATACAATTGCCGATGGCGCCAGAACTTTGGGTGTTAAAGAGCAATCATTTGGTTATTTGCAAAGAATTGCCGGATTTTGCGAGATTAGCGAAGAGGAAATAATTTTTTGGCAAAAAAAATTGTCAGAAATTTTAGAGCAGAAAATTGAACCAACTTCAGCTATGACAATTGCTGGTGCGGCGCAATATTTACAGAAAAATCCGCAAGCAAAAAATCAAAAACTTTTAGCAATCATTTCCGGCGGTAATATCGCTTGAGGCGGTGATTTCGCTAACCATTTTTTTAAATCCAGTCGCAACCACGTAAGTCTCGGAAGAATCTTTGCGCGAAGAATCGGGTTTGAAATATTTTACCAAAGTGAAGTTTTTTCTTAGTCTTTTGAGTATTTCATCTGAGTTGCCGCCTTGGAAAATTTTTCCGACAAAGCTGCCATTTTTTGACAAGATTTTTTCGGTTAAAATTAAAGCTTCTTCCAAAAGCGCGATGATGCGCATGTGATCTGTGGTGTGGTCTCCCGTGGTGTTTGCGGCCATGTCACTCATGACCACATCGCATCTGCCGCTTTTATTGTAAGGAATAGTTTTTAGCAGAGAAATAATTTTTTCTGGCGCTTCTTGAGTCATAAAATCGCCGACGAAAAAATTTACACCAGGAATTGAATCGATCTCTAATAAATCAATCGCCACAACATTGCCGTCGCCAACTTTCGTAACTGCATATTGTGACCAACCTCCCGGAGCTGCACCTAAATCGGCCACGATTTTTCCTTTCTTAAAAATCTTAAATTTTGCATCAATCTCAATAATTTTAAAAGCTGCACGCGAGCGCCAGCCTTCGTTTCGCGCCTTCTCAACAAATGGATCATTAATTTGGCGTAACAACCATTTTTGCGATGATTTTTTTAGTCTTTTGGCTTTCTTTAATCTTTGCGATTTTTGCGGCATTATTCCTCTCTTGAAAATTTTAGGGCGTGGAAATAGCTTGCCCCGCTTTCTTTTTAAATCAAAGGACGAACAAGGGCAAAAGTGAAAAAAATCTTAACAAACCAAAAAACTCTGGGAATTATCGGTGGCGGACAGCTTGGTCGCATGACCTGCTTTTACGCTCATAAAATGGGCTTTCGCACCGTAGTTTTATCTGATCAAAAAGATTCGCCAGCAAGTTTTGTTACCAATCAAACGATTGTCGCCGATTATGAAAATGAAGAAGCGCTGAAAAATTTTGCGCAGATGATTGATATCGCCACTTTTGAATTTGAAAATATTCCTTTTGAAACGGTTAATTTTCTGAGCAAACATGTTGAAGTTTGTCCAAGTGCCGAAGTTCTAAAAATTACGCAACATCGAATTTTAGAGAAAAAATTCTTAAATTCGATTGGTATAAAAACCGCGCAATATGCAGAGATCTCGGGGCTTGATAGCTTGTTAGAAAATTTAGAAAAATTCGGCAAAGCGATTTTAAAAACGGCGACAATGGGTTACGATGGCAAAGGTCAGTTCGTTTTAAAAACTGCTCAAGATGCAAGAGATTGTTGGATTCTGGCCCGCGATCACAAATTAATTTTAGAGAAATTTTGTCCCTTCGATTCTGAAATTTCAGTGATGGTGGCGCGCTCAGGAATTGGTGAAGTTGCAACTTACGAGCCTTTGACCAATATTCATAAAAATGGTATTTTAGACGAAAGTCATTATCCGGCTAGAATCTCAGATGCTTTGAAAATAAAGGCTCAAGAGCTGGCGAAGAAAATTGCTGCAGAATTAAATTTGATTGGAGTTTTGGCGGTAGAAATGTTTGTGATTGGTGATGAACTGTTGGTGAACGAGCTGGCGCCAAGGCCGCATAATTCTGGACATTTTTCTATGGACGGCAGCATCACTTCGCAATTTGAACAATTAATCCGCGCTATTGTTGGCTTGCCACTTGGCTCTACGGAATTTCACTCGCAAGGTTATATGAAAAATTTAATCGGCGAAGACGTAAACGATCTGGAAAATTTTTATCAAAATACTCTTGCTAAAGTGCATCTTTACGGAAAAGATAAAATCGCTGAAGGTAGAAAAATGGGCCATATAAACGTTATTAAAAAATGAAAAAAGCATTCTCTCTAATTGAATTATCAATTGTAATTATAGTGATAGGAATCTTGTTTGTTGGCGCATTGCAAGGTTCAAAAATGCTTTATAAATTCAAAGTTCAGACAGCCAGACGACTGACGCAAAGCTCTCCAGTGTCTGGTATCAAAGATTTGGTAATGTGGCTTGAAACAACATCGACAACAAGCTTCAATAACGCTGATAGTATTAACGACAATACTGCAATACAGAACTGGTACGACATCAATCCTCAGAGAATAGAAAAATATAACGCGACACAAAATACCGTATCCAAACAACCGCTCTACTTAGAAAAAGGATTAAATGATCTTCCGGCATTAAGTTTTGATGGCGTCAGTATGGGGATGGATTTTTCTGGCAGCTCATCTCATCTAAATTTACCCACAACCATTTTTGTGGTAAAACAACCGACTAACGCATCGCCTATAAAATATATTTTATGTCGAAGAAGCGGCAATAACAATGGTGCGGTTATTTTTGATAATACCAGAATAGCTGTGGGAGATTCTAATTTTCCTTCTGGAGGCAGCATTGATTCTACCGCGGTTTCACTTGTTAAGACGGTTCCTCACATAATGATTGCTACGGCAGATTATAGCTCAGCGCGCATCAGATATAACGCTTGGACTGGCGTGGCAAGTCCTTTAAATGGTTTTGTCAACGATTCTACGATGCCAGCCTCGATTGGTTATCGCAAAGATACCAATAACAATTTCTTCCAAGGGGTGATTGGCGAGATCATAGTTTTCAACAGAGTATTAAATGAATCAGAAATAAATGATATTCAGCTTTATCTGAAGCAAAAATGGCAGATCTCTTACTAAAGTCGCATAAATCAACTCGCTCTATGTCTAAAAATATCAATAAAAAACTTGCGTCAAAATTTGATTTGATGCCTCAAAAATCAGGCTTTTTGGGCGTTGAAGAAAAATATTTAAAGTCGCAAGACGATGCCAAAGTTGTGGTTATTCCTTTCGGTTTGGAAAAATCGGTAAGTTATGGCGGCGGTACAAAAAATGGACCGAAAGCGATCATCAATGCTTCGCAACAAGTTGAACTTTTTGACGAAGAATTTTGGTGCGAACCTTTCAGACAATATGGCGTGGTTACAATGGTCGCGCCAAAGATTGATTACGAATCGGTTCCTAAATCTCTTGATCAGCTTGAAAAAATCACAGAATCAGTTTTGGCCGCGGGAAAATTTCCGCTAATTTTGGGCGGTGAACACTCGATTACCGCCGGTTCAATTCGTCCTTTTGTAAAACGTTATCCCGATTTGGCGATTTTGCATTTCGATGCTCACGCCGATTTGCGCGACGGTTTTGACGGTGAGCATTATTCTCATGCCGCCGCGCTTCGCCGCGTGATGGATCATCCAATTTCAACTTTAGTTTCTTGCGGAATCCGCAATATTTCCGCGAGCGAAATTCCTTACTTAGAAGCCAATCGTCACCGTATTCACATGCATTTTGGCAAAGATCGCAGAAGCTGGGATGCCAAGAAAATCGTGGCTCCGCTTCAAGGTCGTCCAGTTTTTGTAACTTTCGATTTAGACGGATTTGATTCAAGTTTGATGCAAGCCACGGGAACGCCAGAGCCCGGCGGTGTAATGTGGGAAGACGCTTTGGATATTATTCGCGAAGCCAGCAAAATTTCAAATATTGTTGGTGCTGATGTGGTGGAATTGGCGCCAGTTAAGGCTTTGCATTCTTGCGATTTTCTTTCGGCAAAATTGTGTTATAAAATTTTGTCTTACGCATTTTTGAATCGCAAAAAATAATGATTAAAAAATCCTCTTCCAAATTCATGATCGATGGTATCGAGATTAAGCGCGGTAAGCGTTCTCGTATCAACATCGACATGGGCAGCATTTACGATTTTACCGATGTAAAAATGCCGCTGGAAGTGGTGCGTGGAAAAAAAGATGGGCCAACACTTTTTATTTCTTCGACAATTCATGGTGACGAAATTAACGGCATCGAGATCGCTCGTCGTTTACTTTCAAACAAAGAGCTAAAAAATATTTGCGGAACTTTGATTGTGATTCCGATTGTAAATATTTTCGGATTTAATGATCGCTCGCGTTATTTACCGGATCGCCGCGATTTGAATCGCTGTTTTCCTGGATTAAAAAATGGCTCATTAACTTCACAACTTGCACATAAATTTATGCAGGAAATCGTTCTGAAATCTGATTTTGGAATTGATCTTCACACTGGCGCATTCCATCGCTGCAATTATCCGCAAATTCGCGCCGATATTTCTGATAAAACAACTCTTGAGCTTGCTAAAGTTTTTGGCGCGCCAGTTTTAATTGGATCAGATTTGCGTGACGGATCGCTGCGGGCTTCAGTGGCGCAAATGAATATTCCAATGATTTTATTTGAGGCTGGAGAAGCGCTGCGTTTTGACGAAGAAAATATTCAAATTGGCGTGGAGGGAATTTTGAATGTGATGCGCAAAATTGGCATGATTAAAGAGCCAGTGAAAAAATTTTCGAGTAAAAAAATCTTTATTGCGCGTTCAAGTTCTTGGGTTCGCGCTCCTCGTAGCGGAATTCATATCGCGCATCAAACTTTGGGAAAAATAGTAAAAAAAGGTGATGTGCTTGGCGAAATTTCTAATCCTTTTGGCGATCATAAAATTATAGTAAAAGCTCACGAAAATGGCATGATTATTGGCGTATCGAAATTGCCTTTGGCCAATAAAGGCGACGCTCTATTTCATATTGCCTGTGAAAAGCGTAGTAAAAAATTTAGCGCTTCAAATCAAATGCACGAACATTTTGGCAACATTGATCCGATTAATATTTAGGGCCGTAGCCAATAAATTCTAAAATGCTTGATATCGATAAAAATTCATTGGCGAAAAGATTTGGTAAATTGAGTGACGTCTATGAAAGCGTAACTCCGGTTCAAGAAAAAATGGCGCAAACTTTATTGGATCGATCTTGGGAATATTTGTCTGGCAAAAAAATCCTATCAATTCTGGAAATTGGTTGCGGCACCGGAAGATTAACTAGACAATTGGTAGAGCTATTTCCTGAGGCGCAAATTACTGCTATTGATATTTCTCATGGCATGATTGCGCATGCTAAATCTTGTTGCGATAAAGCCAGTTACGTGGTTGCGGATGCAGAGGAATATATCCATTCATTGAAAGATAAATTTGATCTAATCATTTCTTCGGCGACGATTCAATGGTTTACTGAGCCGCAATCTGCTTTGACCAAAGCCAAAGAGTTGCTGTCTTTAGGAGGTTTTATGGCAATAGCTACTTTTGCCAATCGAACTTTCTACGAACTATCTTCATCTTTTGACAATGCTTACGATGTTCATAATTTAGAGCGTCGAGAACATATTGTGCCAATGAAGTCAATTCAGAAGTGGCGCGAAATTATTTCCGATTCGGAAATTTATGATGAAATTGTGACGAAAGAATTTGTTAGCGTCCGAGATTTCTTGCGCTCAATTCAAGAAGCTGGAGCGGTTAATTCGCTAAAAAAACGCTCTGTAATTCCAGCGAATGTTTTAAAAACTATGAGTCAATATTATTCTCAGAACTATGCCAATCCTGAGAATGGCAAGATTAAATCCACATATCACGTCTGCTACGTATTCTATTCCAGCGCGTGGATTTGAATAATGACGGATTTGGGTTAAAATCAAAAAATTAACAGGGTTAAATTTCAAAGATGTAACGGAGTTGCATTTTATTTTTTCTACACCTATCTTGCCGCGCCTCTGATGTATTCGATGCCTATCGTTTTATTATGACACTGTCGAAGAATCCCCAAATTAATTTAAGTTAACGTACAATGCCAAGAGCCTCTGTTATTGCTAAAAACTACGCTAAAGCTCTATTCGTGGCGACCAAAAAAAATAATTCTATTGATAAGGTCGCAGCCGAACTTGATGAGTTTAAGAAAAGTTTTAGTTCAAGTTTCGCTCATGAATTACAAAATCCCGTAATCTCAAAAGCAGAATTAGAAAAAGTGATGGAAGATATTACAAAAAAACTTGCTTTGACAAAAATTACGACTGATTTTTTCATGGCTGTAGCCCGCAATAGAAGGCTTAGCATGTTTCCAGAAATTCATTCCGAATATTGTCATTTGATCAAAAAGCAGAAAAATATTTTGGAAGTGGAAGTGATTTTTGCTTCAAAACCTACAAAATTACAGTTCGATAAAATCAAAGCGTTAGTTGAACAAAAACATGCCGACAAAGTCGTCGAAATTAAAGAAACTTTTAATGAAAAAATTTTAGGTGGATTTCAAGTTAAAATCGGTTCTAACATCATCGACGTTAGTCTAAAAAATCAGCTTTCTAACCTAGAAAAACAATTAAGCGCAGCTTTCTAATAACAACCAAAAAATTAAGAATATGGAATTTAGAGTTGAGGAATTTTCCAACGTTTTACAAAAAAAAATCGAGGGTTTTAAAAGTTCAGCCGAACTAAAAGAAGTCGGCGAAGTTATTAAAATTGGCGACGGAATCGCTAAAGTTTACGGGCTTGATAACGTTCAAGCTGGCGAACTTGTTGAGTTCGAGGGCGGCGTTAAAGGTATGGCGCTTAACCTTGAAACCGACAATGTTGGTATCGTAGTTTTTGGTGAAGCTCAAACAATCAAAGAAGGCTCTTCAGTTAAAAGAACTGGAAAAATCGTCGAAGTTCCGGTTGGTAAAGGTCTTTTGGGTCGCGTTATCGACGCCCTTGGAAATCCAATCGATGGCAAAGGTCCGCTTACTGATGTTGAAAATCGTCGTGTTGAAATCAAAGCTCCAGGCATTATCGCTCGTCAGTCAGTTTCTGAGCCAATGCAAACTGGTATCAAAGCAATCGATAGCTTGATTCCAATTGGACGTGGACAAAGAGAATTGATTATTGGCGATCGTCAAACTGGTAAAACCGCTATCGTTCTTGATACATTCATTAACCAAGCCAAAGCGCACGAAGAGAATAATGATAAGCAAAAACTTTTCTGTATTTACGTTGCGATTGGTCAAAAACGCTCAACTGTAGCGCAAATCGTTAAAACTTTAGAAGATGCTGGCGCGATGAAATATTCGGTTGTGGTTTCTGCCACCGCTTCTGAATCTGCAGCTCTGCAATTCTTCGCTCCTTATACTGGTTGCACAGTTGGCGAATATTTCCGCGATAATGGTATGCACGCTTTGGTTGCTTACGACGACTTATCTAAACACGCTGTTGCTTACCGCGAAATGTCGCTTCTACTTCGTCGCCCACCGGGACGCGAAGCTTATCCGGGGGATGTTTTCTATGTTCACTCTCGCTTACTTGAGCGCGCCGCTAAAATGTCTGATGCAATGGGCGGTGGCTCTTTAACTGCACTTCCAATCATTGAAACTCAAGCTGGCGACGTATCTGCGTACATTCCAACCAACGTGATTTCAATCACTGACGGACAAATTTTCTTGGAAACCGAACTTTTTTACAAAGGTATTAAACCCGCGGTAAACGTTGGTTTGTCGGTATCTCGCGTAGGTTCTGCCGCTCAAACTAAGGCGATGAAACAAGTTGCTGGAACGATCAAGCTTGACTTGGCCCAGTTCCGTGAGCTTGAAGCTTTTGCTCAATTCGGTTCTGACTTAGACGCAGCAACGCAAAAATTGCTCGACAAAGGTCGTAAATTGACAGAACTTTTGAAACAAAACCAATATTCTCCAATGGGCTTCGAAGAGCAAGTTGCTTCGATCTATGTTGGCGTTAAGGGATATTTGGATAAAGTTCCTGCGAAGGAAGTTGTGAAATTTGAAAAAGAATTTTTACGCAAATTGAAAAGCAGCAATCCAGAAATTTTAGCTTCAATTAAACAAGAGCAAAAAATCTCTGAAGGAACAGAAGCGGCTTTGAAAAAGGCGATCGAAAAGTTTCTTGAAATCTTTTTGAATCATGCTCCCAACTCTAATCCTGATCATGGCGGTTTGAATGATCGTTTAGCTCACAAAAACTAGAGATAAATGGCCAATTTAAAGACTCTCAAAACCAGAATTAAGTCGGTAAAATCGACGCAGAAAATGACCAAAGCCATGAAAATGGTTGCAGCTTCGCGCTTGAAAAAAGCAAAGCATGCGGTTGAAGCTTCTCGTCCTTTTGCCGATAAAATTCACGAAATGGTTTGTAACTTAGCATCAAACATTGCGGTGCGTGGAAATTTGGATGAAAAATTTCCACTTCTTACTGGCAAAGGAAGAAATTCATCTTACTTAATCATTGTGATGTCTTCCGATCGCGGCCTTTGCGGTGGTTTGAACGGAGCTACGGTAAAATTTACTAAAAATCGCGTTAATAATCTTATCGCCGAAGGTAGGGAAGTTAAAATTATTTGCGTTGGGAAAAAATCTTATGAGCAATTAAAATCGCTTTACGGCAAAAAAATTGTTGATCATTTTTTCGGTATTTTTCGTGGTGTGGTTGAGCATAAAAGTGCTGAAGAGGTAACGCAAAAAATCACAGAACTTTACGCGCAAAATCAATTTGATATTTGTGAAGTAATTTACAGCAAATTCAAATCAGCAATCGCGCAAGAGCAAATTTGTAAGCAAATTGTGCCCGCGCAAATTAAGGTTGTCGAAAAAGATCAGTCTTTTGATTCTCCAGTTGAATATGAGCCTGACCAAGAAGAAATTCTGCAAGATCTTTTGCCAAGAAATCTTTCCATTCAAATCTATAATCAGCTTTTAGAAAATTCTGCTTCTGAACAAGGTGCCAGAATGGCAGCGATGGAAGCGGCTAGCAACAATGCTGGAAAAATGATTAAGAATTTGACGCTGGTTTATAACAGAACCAGACAGGCTAATATCACGAAAGAATTGATCGATATTATTTCTGGTGCAAATACGGTTTAGTGGGCGGCAAACCTCCTTTTTCAAAGGAGGTCATTTTCTAGTTTTTGATGCAAAATCTCTCCCAAAAAAATCTCTGGCTTAACATCGACAAACCAATCGGATATTCTTCCGCTAAAGTTGTTGCAATTGTTAAACGTATTACTGGCGCAAAAAAAGTTGGCCACGCCGGAACCCTTGATCCATTTGCTTCTGGAATACTTCCAATTGCTTTAAATAAAGCGACCAAAACCTGTCAGTACATTGCTGATGAGCGAAAGAAATATTTTTTCCGAATCGCTTGGGGTGAATTTCGTGACACTGATGATGTTGAAGGGAAGATTATAGAATCAAGTTCGGCAAGGCCCAAAAGCGCACAAATAATTTCTGCTCTACCAAATTTTTTAGGAAAAATTAAACAAGTTCCCTCGCGTTTTTCGGCGATAAAAATTGACGGAAAAAGAGCTTACGAACTTGCTCGTAAAGACATCGAATTTGAAATAAAGCAACGCGAAGTCGAAATTTTCTCTCTAAAATTAATTTCCAATTCTAGTGAATTTTCCGAGTTCGAAGTCGAATGTTCAAAGGGCACCTATATTCGTTCTTTGGCGCGTGATATTTGTAAGAAAATTGGAGTCTGTGGCTACGTTTCCAAGCTTACTCGTTTGGCTGTTGGCAAATTTATCTACCAGAAAAGAATTTCGCTTGACGTCTTAAAACAGGTCACTACTTATGGCGGCAGTTTTTTTGATGGCTCGCTGCTTTGTTTGCAGGATGTCTTAGGTTTTATGGTCGAAGTTAAGTTGGATGATCTGGATGCTAGTAAGTTTAAAAATGGTCAGATTATAACAATCAATATGTCGCCGCAAAGCGATCAATCTCTAGCTCATAATTCTCTAGCGCCTCACGCTGACATTGTTCGTGTCGTCAATAATGGTGAATTAATTGGCCTCGGCAGTTTTGCTGAAGATAAATTACGCCCAATTAATGTTTTTTAATCTATAAATTTTGGATAATGTCAGTTCTCACAAAATCAAAAAAAGAAGTTGTAAAAGCATTTGCTCAAGACAAAAACGATACTGGTTCAGTTGAAGTGCAATGTGCTGTAATCACTAAGCAAATGAACAATTTGAGTGAACATCTTAAAGTTCACAAAAGTGACTTTTCTTCAAGAAGAGGTTTATTAATTTTGGTTGGCAAAAGAAGAAGTTTGTTAGACTACCTAAAATCAAAATCAGTAGCACGTTACGAAGCTCTAATCAAAAAATTAGAAATCAGAAAATAGTTTTAGCGCCGATTAATTTAATTGATTTTCGGCGCTTTACGCTCTCACCGCGTGATCTTAAGAACCCATCAATTCATAATAATAAAAAGCTGAAAATATGTTTAATGTTGTAAAAAAAGAAATTAATTGGGGCGGAAAAATCCTATCCCTAGAAACTGGCAAAATCGCTCGTCAAGCTAGTTCAGTTGTTGCTAGATTTGGAAATACTACAATCCTTTGCGCTGTTACTGTTGCTGCTAAAGCCGCTGAAAATGCTGGATTCTTCCCGCTTACCGTAAACTATTTAGAAAAAACTTATGCTGCCGGAAAAATTCCCGGTGGTTTCTTTAAAAGAGAAGCGAAGCCTTCAGAAGCTGCCACTCTTACCTCAAGACTTATTGATCGTCCGATTCGTCCATTGTTTCCTGAAAATTTTTATAACGAAGTTAACGTAGTTTGTACCGTACTTTCGTACGATCCTTCGCATACTCCAGACATCATTGCTTTGATTGGCGCTTCTGCTGCTTTGGCAATTTCTGAAGCTCCTTTTGCTGAACCAGTTGCTGGTGCAAGAGTTGGTTTGGTTGATGGACAATTCGTTCTTAACCCAAGCAATGAAGAACTTAAAAATAGCTCTTTAGATCTAGTTGTTGCAGGAACGGAGTCTTCGGTTTTAATGGTTGAATCGGAAGCTAAAGAATTAACCGAAGCTCAAATGCTTGATGCGGTTAATTTTGGTCACCAACAATTTCAGCCAATCATTGATTTGATCAAGGAATTCGCTGCTGAAGCTGGAAAGAAAAAAATCGAAGTTAAGCAAGAAGATAATTCTGCTTTAAAAAAAGAAATCACTGCTTTCATTGGTGACAGATTAATCGCTGCTTTCAAAAAATCTGCGAAACAAGAACGCGCTTCAGATTTGGCACAAATTCAAGCTGATATCGAGGCTAAATTTATCAACGAAGAAGCTGGAATTTCTAAAAATAAAATCTCTTCAATTTTCAAATATTTAGAAAAAGACATCGTTCGTAACGACATCTTAAAAAGCCATTCAAGAATTGATGGCCGTAATCTTGATCAAGTTCGTCAAATCGAAATTGAGGTTGGTATTTTACCGCAAGTTCATGGCTCCGCCCTTTTCACTCGCGGCGAAACTCAGGCTTTGGTTGTTACCACTCTTGGCTCATCAAAAGACGAGCAAATGGTTGAAGGTCTTGACGGTATGAGCAAAGAAGCTTTTATGTTGCACTACAATTTCCCTCCATACTCAGTTGGCGAAACTGGACAATTGAAATCTCCAGGAAGAAGAGAAATCGGTCACGGAAAGTTAGCGCACCGTGCTTTGGCTCCAGTATTTCCAGCAATCAACGAGAATTTCTCTTACGTTACTCGCGTAGTTTCTGAAATCACTGAATCAAACGGCTCATCTTCAATGGCTACAGTTTGCGGAACTTCTCTATCATTGATGGACGCTGGCGTTCCAATCAAAGAGCCAGTTTCTGGTATTGCGATGGGATTGATTAAAGAAGGCAACGATTATGTTGTCTTGTCTGACATCATGGGCGACGAAGATCATTTAGGCGACATGGATTTCAAAGTTGCAGGTACTAAAAATGGTATTACTGCTCTTCAAATGGACATCAAAATCAACGGTATCAGCGCTGAAATCATGGAAAAAGCTTTAGGACAAGCTCATGGCGGCAGAATGCATATCTTGGACAAAATGTTGGCAGTTATGGGAACTCCTAGAACCGAGCTAAATGTCAACGTGCCAAAAGTTGAAATTATGAACATTTCACCAAAAAAGATTCGTGATGTAATCGGATCTCGCGGCAAAGTTATCAAAGAAATTTGCGCCGTTGCTGGTGTGGTTATGGATGTTGAAGATGACGGTACTGTCAAAATCAGTTCTAACAGCAATGATGCGATCAAAAAAGCAGTTGCAATGGTTCACGAAATCACTTTCGAGCCAGAAATTGGTGATATTTACCAAGGTCCAGTTGTAAAAGTTATCGATGCGGGAGCTTTCGTTAGCATTTCAAACAATCGCGATGGCTTCGTTCACATTTCTGAACTTGCGGAATATCGTGTTGATTTCGTTGAAGACGTAATCAATGAAGGCGACATAGTTAAAGTTAAAGTTATTGGATTCGATAAAAAAGGTCGTCCAAAATTAAGTTATCGTTGCGTTGATCAAGCAACTGGCGCTGATATTTCTGACACTCTTCCAGTTCGTCCACAAATCGACGAAAGAGAAGATCGTGACGACAGACGCGGTGGCGGTGAAAGACGCGACAGAGGAGATAGAGGTGGCGAACGTCGTGAACGTGGTGGCGATGATCGCCGTGGCGGTTCTGATCGTCGCGACGACAGACGCGGTGATGACCGTCGCAGCAGCGGAGATCGTGATGATCGCCGTGGCGGTGGAAGCAGTGACGAGCCAGTTAAAAAGCGTCGTGGTTTCTTTAGTTAGTCTGAACTTGCCTAAAAAATCGTTAGTTATTTGAATCAGGGTGGAGTCAATTGGCTCCACCCTTTTTTGTATGAATTTCTTAATTTAAAATATGCCAATCGCTCAAGATAAATTAGAAAAACTTTTGCGCCAAAATTTCCCAGAAGCGCAAATTAAAGTCGTGGCTTTAGTCGCTGACGATAATCATTATTCAGTTGAAATTGCTGACAAAATTTTTGCTGGCAAAACAAGAGTCCAACAACATAAAATAGTAAATGTTGCTCTCAAAGAAATTCTGGGTGATGTGCTTCACGCTATGCAACTCAAGACTTCTGATAAGTTAAATTAAATCCTCCAAGTAAAACTCATGTCCAATATTTTAGAACAAATCCAAAAAACTATTTCTGCCAATGACGTTGTGCTCTACATGAAAGGCAACAAAGATTTTCCGCAATGCGGATTTTCAGCTGCCGTTTCTCACGTCTTAAAAACTATTGGTGTAGAATTTTTGGATGTTGACGTGCTTCGTGATCCAGAAATTCGCCAAGGAATCAAAGATTTTTCGGACTGGCCGACCATCCCACAGCTTTATGTTAAAGGCGAATTTATCGGTGGTTGTGATATCATTAAAGAAATGTTCCAATCTGGCGAATTGCAAGAATTGTTAAAATCACAAAATCTTATCGCCTAATTCCATGTCAAATCTTGCAATCGAAATTAAAGCTTTAAGCAAGACTTACAAAAAATCGAAAAAATCTGGCGAAAAAGTTGCGTTAAAATCTGTTGATTTGGAAATTAAAAAAGGCTCGTTCTTCGGCCTTTTGGGCCCAAATGGCGCGGGTAAATCGACCATGATTAACGTTTTAGCTGGATTGGTTAATAAAACTTCTGGCACGGTAAAAATCGCTGGAATTGATATTGATGAAGAGCCGCAATTGGCAAAATTCAGAATCGGCATTGTGCCACAAGAATTAATTATCGATCCCTTTTTCAACGTCCGCGAAACTTTAGAAATTTATGCTGGATATTTCGGCATCAGAAAAGTTGATCGCCGCACTGATGAAATTATCGAAGCTCTTGGTTTAAAAGATAAAGCTGCAGCAACGCCTCGCAGCCTTTCTGGCGGTATGCGTCGCAGATTGCTGGTTGCAAAAGCCTTAGTTCATAAACCAGAAATTTTAGTTTTAGATGAGCCAACCGCAGGCGTTGATGTTGAACTGCGCAACCAACTTTGGAATTACGTAAAAAAATTAAACAAAGAAGGAACTACAATTTTATTGACGACGCACTATTTGGAAGAAGCCGAAGAATTGTGTGACGAAATCGCTGTTATTAATCACGGCCAAGTAATTGCTCGTGATCGTAAAGAAAATTTAATGAAACTGCTTTCAAGCAAAGATTTGATTATTAGCGCAGCCGACGAAATCAGGTCTGACGCGGTTTTATCGTTTGATGGACTTTCAACAAAAATTTTAGCAAAAGATAAAATTTCAATCACTTACGATCCAGAAAAAATCGAAGTGGAAAAAATTCTGCACATGATTTCCGATGCACAAATTCAAATTAAAGACATCTCAACCAGCCAGCCTGACTTAGAAGAAATTTTCAAACATCTTATCAAATCAAAATAATGAAGGATCTCATCAGCATAGACCAGCTCAAGCTTGAAGACATTCAAAAGATTCACGATTTTGCAAAAAAATTTTTTAGAAATTCCTCAAATCGCAGCACAGAATTATCGGGAAAAATTCTGTTAAATTTCTTTTTTGAAAATTCCACTCGCACCAGAACTTCATTCGAAATTGCCGCAAAGCGCATGGGCGCTGATGTTATCAATATCGATATTTCTCTATCTTCGCTGAAAAAAGGTGAATCAATTATTGATACCGCCAAAACTATTAATGCGATGAATCCTGATTTTGTGGCGATTAGGCACAATAGCAGCGGCATTGTGCAGCTTTTAAAAAAATATCTTTCTGCGTCTTTAATTAATGCAGGAGACGGAACTAATGAGCATCCAAGCCAAGCTTTGCTTGATTCCTTCACAATTTTGCAGCACAAAAAAACTTTACAAAATTTGAAAGTGGCGATTTGTGGCGATGTTTTGCACTCAAGAGTGGCGCGCTCCAACATTAAGTTGCTAAAAAAATTTGGCTGCGAAATTCGTGTGATTACGCCGCCAACTTTAATTACGCATGATTACAAAAACTGGCTGAAAGAAAATTTTAATGTTGAAGTTTTTGAAAATCTGCAAGCAGGAATCAAAGATGTTGATGTTGTGATGATGTTACGTATTCAGCAGGAAAGAATGCTTGGTTGCTACATTCCGTCACTGTCGGAATATTTTAAACTTTTTGGACTTACTCACGAAAAATTAAAAGCTGCGAAGACAGATGTGTTGGTGCTGCATCCTGGTCCAATCAACCGCGATGTTGAGATTTCTTCTGCGCTGGCTGATGATGAAAAATTCAGTTTAATCTTAGAACAGGTTGAAGCTGGCGTTGCGGTGAGACAGGCTTTGTTGCATTTCTTGAATTCCTAATATTCTCAACATTGTTATTGTGGGTGTGATGCGGCTGGCTTGGCATTTTCAATTTCTGCTACGAAGGTAGAAAATTCAGGGCGAAATCTGGGGTATTCCTTATCCCAAATTGACATTTAAAAGATTTTTTATTTACAAATAAAATTTTGTTCTTACTTTGCGCCCTCTTCAAAAAAATTGCGTTTGGAAATAGTGGCGCGGAACCAATGGCATCAAGGCTTCGCGGCATGTTAAAGTCCAAACAAAAATTAAGTGTTTTATCTTCTTTTACTTAATTTTAACCATCCCAACAAAGAAATGGATCAGGCTCAAGAATATGACGGGGCGGTGAACTCGAAAATTCACTATTTGTTTAACAAGCAAAAAATCACCAAGGAGCAAGAACCAGCTCCCAAAAGTTTAGATGCCAATTCCATTCAAGATAATTTAAGCACAGTTGCACAAGAGGTTGTAGAATTAAAACCGTCAGTTCCGGTTTATTTTATTCGCCCGAAGTCAATTAAACGCGCTGTGAATTTCTTCGTAAAAAATTTCCGTCGTCCAAAAGTTGCTGGTGAAATTCTTTATTCGGTAAAAAGCAATCCTGACGCTACTGTTCTTAAACATCTCTTCGATTCGGGCGTAAAAGACTTTGACGTTGCCTCGATGGCTGAAGTGAAATTGATTAGCGATCTTTTTGGCAGTGATGCAAAAATGTATTTCATGCATCCAATCAAATCTCGCGAAGCAATTTTCGACGCTTATTTCAATCACGGAATTCGTGATTTCTCTCTCGATTCTTTCGACGAATTACAAAAAATTTTAGACGTCACCAACAACGCCAAAGATCTTGGTTTGCACGTTCGTTTGGCGATTCCAAATTCTCACGCGGCGATCGATCTTTCTGGTAAATTTGGTATTTTACCAAGCGAAGCTGCCAACTTAGTTAGAAAAGTTCGTGCTGCGGCGAAGCGCTTCGGAATCTGTTTTCACGTTGGTTCGCAATGTATGGATCCGATCGAATATCGTAACGCACTTACAATCACCAAAGACGTTCTTGAGCAAGCCCAAGTTAAAGCCGATGTTATCGATGTTGGCGGCGGCTTCCCATCATCTTATCCAGGAATGACTCCGCCAGATTTACATTCTTATTTCGACGAAATTTTCGATTCAATCAACCAACTTGGATTCAATGATTGCCGTATTTGGTGTGAACCTGGACGCGCTTTGGTTGCAGAATCGGGATCGCTTCTAGTTCGCGTTGAGGGCAAGAAAAAAGGTATGCTTTATTTGAACGATGGAACTTACGGTGGCTTATTTGACGCTGGCTTCCCTGGCTTTATTTATCCGGTAAAGGCGATCAGAATTAAAGATAAAGAAGCGCTTTTGGCGCCGAATCTTCCCTTCGGATTTTTTGGTCCAACCTGTGATTCGCTTGATACAATGAAAGGCCCGTTTTATTTGCCCGAAAATATCGCCGAAGGTGATTATATCGAAATCGGTCAACTTGGCGCTTACTCGCGCAGCATCAGAACTGACTTCAACGGTTTTAATAAAAATCTTCAAATTGAAGTTTCTGACGAGCCTTTAATTTCGATGTATCAAGAAATCGAAGCGCAAGAAGAAGAATTCGTTTCTGCTGTATAAAACTTTCCAACCTCAATTTTTTAAGAAATGGTCACTAAAAAAGAGCTGCTAAAACGCCCAGTTAAACATATCGACATCACTTCATTCGATGCTCGTCCGATCATTGATCAGATGGATCACATGTCTTTCACTTCTCGCGATTTGGCCAGAGCCACCGAGATTTTCAACATGATGTTGAAAGACAAAAAATGTTCAAACATTCTAACTTTGGCTGGTTCAACTTCAGCTGGCGGTTGTATGAAAGTTTACGCTGATATGATTAAATTCGGCATGATCGATGCCGTCGTTGCAACTGGTGCTTCAATTGTTGATATGGATTTCTTCGAAGCTCTTGGTTTCAAACATTACCAAGGAACTCCATTCATTGATGACCAATTCCTTCGCAAAAATTACATCGACAGAATTTACGATACTTACATCGACGAAAAAGATTTGCAAAATTGCGACAACGTAATTTACAAAATCGCAAACTCTTTGGAAGCTCGCCCTTATTCATCTCGCGAGTTCATTTGGGAAATGGGAAAATATTTAAAAAAACACGGTAAGAAAAAAGAATCTCTAATCGAGCTTTGCTATGATTACAACGTGCCGATTTTCTGCCCAGCTTTCACAGATTCTTCCGCTGGTTTTGGATTGGTTTTGCACCAAGTTAAAAACCCGAAAAAACACATGACAATTGATTCGGTTGCTGACTTCAGAGAATTAACCGACATCAAAATTAAGGCCGGAACAACTGGTCTTTTGATGGTTGGTGGCGGCGTGCCAAAAAACTTCGTACAAGATACGGTAGTTTGCGCTGAAATTCTTGGCGTTGAAGCTGAGATGCACAAATATGCAATTCAAATTACAGTTGCAGATTCACGCGATGGAGCTTGTTCTTCTTCAACTCTAAAAGAAGCTTGTTCTTGGGGAAAGGTTGATACAACTTTCGAGCAAATGGTTTTTGCTGAAGCAACTTCAGTAATTCCACTTTTGGCTTCTGACGCTTATCACCGCGGCTTTTGGAAAAAACGCACCAGAAGAAATTTTGCTAAAATATTCAGCAAATAATTTTGCATTTTGCATCTGCTATGTCACCCCAAGCTTGTCGAAGGGTGACAATGCAGCAAAAAATCATTTTTCAGAAAAAGATTTTTTCTGGACAAAAATTGACTGATAAATAACTTCCCCCGCGCTTCCTCCCGCCTGATTTTTTAAAATTTTCAAATACAAATGCTTGCGCAAAAATCAATTTCACGCGTCATTCTGTTGCATCTAGTGGCGATTTTATTCGTCATTTTTAATGTTTCTGACATCAGAATCGCTGGCCTTTCTGACCTTATTCCGCTTTTTGATTTGATGGCAATATTTTACTTCGCTGTTTTTAGAAATGTTTTTTCCATATGGTTTATTTTTTTAATGGGAATTTGGAACGATGCTTTGAACGGAAATCCTTTGGGCACGACCGCGCTTTGTTATATTTTGCTGACAAAATTTTTCTTATTACTCAATCACAAATTAATGATTCGCGAAAATTTTAAACAAATCTGGCAACAATTTACTTCTTTCTGCCTCTGCTTTTTGCTAATGAAATGGTTAATTTTGTCGATCTTTAATGGTGAGTTTTACAGTATTACTACAGTTCTGGTGCAGTTTGCTTTGTCTTGCGCTCTTTATGTTGTGGTGCACAAATTCTTTGAATATTTGAACACAAAACTTTTGGAAAATTAATCGACGATAATGCTTCGGGATATCCGCAAAAATAAAATTTTTAATCGTCGTGCGCTGTTTGTTGGTGCGGCGCAATCAGTGTTGGCAACAGCTCTGGTCACAAGGTTGGGATATTTGCAATTGGTGAAGAATGAGGAATATGAAATTCAGTCCGACAGTAATCGTATAAAACCGATGATTAATCCAGCACCGCGCGGCACGGTGTTTGATCGTAACGATAATCCTCTGACAAAAAATGAAGGCAATTACCGCTTGCTGCTTTATTTCGAAAATAAAAAAAACACTGGTGATTTGATCGACAAACTATCGTCAATCCTGAATCTGGAGCTGGCAGAAAAAAATCTTTTTTTGGCTAAAATCAAAAATGCTCGCCGCAAAAGTATTATTTCTTTGATGGACAATTTGTCATGGGATGATGTGGCGCGCATTGAAACCAACTCTTATCTTTTGCCAGGAATCTCAATAGAAAGCGGCATTATCAGACATTATCCTTATTGGTCTGAAACCGCGCATTTCCTTGGTTATGTCTCGCTTCCGTCGGAAAAAGAAATTGATAGCAATGAACAAAATCTTTTTATGCATCCCGATTTTCGTATTGGAAAATCAGGGATTGAGCGCACTTTTGATGAAGCTTTGCGCGGAAAATATGGTGTAAAATATGTTGAGGTTAATGCTCACGAAATTCCAATTCGTACACTTTCAGTTAGTCCAGCACTTGAAGGTTCTAAGTTGCATCTGACTATCGATTTGAATTTGCAAAAGTACGTTACCGAAAGAATCAAGGACGAAGTAGCTTCCGCGGTAGTGATGGATGTTAAAACTGGTGAAATTTTAGCTTACGCTTCCAGCCCATCTTTTAATCCAAATAATTTCGTTGAAGGTGTTTCAAGGCAATATTGGCAAGATCTCAATACCGATCCAAAAAAACCGTTAAATAATAAACCGATCGCCGCACTTTATCCTCCGGGCTCAACTTTCAAATTGATGGTGGCGTTGGCGGGCCTAGAAAACGGGATTAATCCGCATAGTCATGTTTTTTGTGATGGTCATTTTCAATCGGGTCGCAGAACTTTTCACTGTTGGAAGGATGGCGGACATGGCTCGATGGATTTAGTCAATGCGATTAAAAATTCCTGCAACGTTTATTTCTTCACCATCGCCAGTCAAATCGGAGTTGATAAATTTGCTGATATGGCGCGCAAATTTGGCTATGGCGAAAAATTCGACATCAGCTTATATGGCGCGAAAGCTGGCAATGTGCCGTCAGATGCTTGGAAACGCCAAGTTTTTAAAACTCCTTGGGTGGGCGGAGATACCTTAAACACTGCGATTGGACAAGGTTTTGTTTTAGCAACTCCTCTGCAAATGGCTTTGATCACGGCGCGAATTGCTAATGGCGGCATTCCAATCAAGCCTTATTTAGTGCGCAATCACAATATTTCCGAGCAATATGAAGAGCTCAGAAATCAGCCATTAGTTTCTTCTGGCAATTTGCATTTGATTCAAGAAGGAATGAATCGTGTGATGAATGAAGCTGGTGGAACGGCTTATGCTAAAAGGATTGGCGTTCCAGGATTTGAAATGGCTGGCAAAACCGGAACTTCGCAAGTAATTTCAAAGCGCGAAAAAGAAATGTCGAAAACCGAAAGCGGAATTAATGAAAATCAAAATCATGCAATATTCGTGGGATTCGCGCCAGTACAAGATCCAAAATATGCGCTTTCAGTTGTGGTTGAACATGGTAAAAGTGGTTCAGGTGCAGCGGCGCCAATTGGTAAAGATATTATGACCGAAGTGCAAATGCTAAATGACAAAAGTGGAGTTTTGCGTGAGGCTTTGAAAGGTAAGGTTTAATGTTTTTTTAAACTCTCTGCTTGTGAATTAAATCGTGCGAAATTATTTTGCCGCTCCCTTTCTACAAGGCCAGCTTTCAAGGATGATTGCTGGTATAAAATTTCCAAAATTCTAAAAAATTTAAGAATGTATTTCGAGTAATTTTCGATTTACAATTCTTTCGGACGCCCTTTTGGCGTGGCTTTATAAGATTTACTAACCTGTTTTTTTACTTATGACAAATAAAGGAAAAATTACTCAAGTTATTTCCGCTGTAGTTGATGTGGAGTTTGAGAATGGCGAAATGCCGGCGATTTACAACGCGCTTGAATGTATCAATGATGGCAAAAAGTTAGTACTTGAAGTTGCTCTTCACATTGGCGAAAGAACAGTTCGTGCAATCGCGATGGATTCTACAGATGGTTTGACTCGTGGTACTGAAGTTATCGATACGGGTCGTGCAATTTCTGTTCCAGTTGGCGAAGGTACTTTAGGACGTATTATGAACGTAATTGGTGAGCCAATTGACGAAAAAGGCCCGATCGTAACTTCGCAACTTTGCCCAATTCACGCTTCTGCTCCTGAACTTTCTGAGCAAGCTACTGAAACTGAAATTCTTGTTACTGGTATCAAAGTTATCGATCTTTTAGCTCCTTACTCAAAAGGTGGAAAAATCGGTCTGTTCGGCGGTGCTGGTGTTGGTAAGACTGTATTGATCATGGAGTTGATTAACAACGTTGCCAAAGCTCACTCTGGATATTCAGTATTTGCTGGCGTTGGTGAACGTACTCGCGAAGGAAACGATCTTTACCATGAAATGATGGATTCAGGTGTTATCGATGTAAATAATCTTAAAAATTCTAAAGTTGCACTGGTTTACGGACAAATGAATGAGCCGCCTGGAGCTCGTGCTCGCGTTGCTCTTACAGGCTTGACCCAAGCTGAATATTTCCGTGATCAAGAAGGTCGCGACGTGCTTTTCTTCGTCGATAACATCTTCCGTTTCACTCAAGCTGGTTCAGAAGTTTCTGCCCTTTTGGGTCGTATTCCTTCAGCTGTGGGCTATCAGCCAACTCTTGCCACCGAAATGGGCGCAATGCAAGAACGTATTACTTCAACTAAAAAAGGTTCAATTACTTCGGTTCAAGCGATCTATGTTCCAGCTGACGACTTGACTGACCCCGCTCCGGCAACTTCATTCTCGCACCTGGATGCAACTACAGTTCTTTCGCGTCAAATCGCTGAGATCGGTATTTATCCAGCGGTTGATCCTCTTGATTCAACTTCAAGAATTCTTGATCCGCGCATCGTTGGTAATGAACATTATGACGTTGCTCGCGAAGTTCAAAAGACTCTTCAAGCTTACAAATCTCTTCAAGATATTATTGCGATTCTTGGTATGGATGAACTTTCTGAAGAAGACAAACTTACAGTTGCCAGAGCCAGAAAGATTCAACGTTTCTTGTCTCAACCTTTCCACGTTGCCGAAGTTTTTACTGGCGCCCCAGGAAAATTGGTGTCTTTGAAAGATACGATCAGCAGCTTTAAAGAAATTCTTTCAGGAAAATATGATCACCTTCCTGAATCCGCTTTCTACATGGTTGGCGGAATTGACGAAGCAATTGCTAAAGGTGAAAAACTTTTAAAAGAAGCTAAGTAATAATGGCTAATTTGAATTTAGAAATCATCTCGGTACAAGGAGTCATTCTTAAATGCGAATGCAGCATGGCTGTGGTTCCATCGGTTGAGGGCGACCTTGGTATTATGTTTGGTCACGAGTCGATAATTGCAAAATTACGCGAAGGTCAAATTACCGTTTATGACGATAAACAAAATATCATAAAACAAATCGACGTCAAAGGCGGCTATGCTGAAATGCATGGCGCTGAAACACTTTCGGTTTTGGTTGACTAGACTCTTGTTAACTAACAAGAGTCTAGTTTTTTCAATCATGTTTTTTAAAAGCCTCGAGGAACGCAAGTTTTTCGGGGCTTTTTTTATGGCGCTGTCGCGCAAATCAACTTCTTTTTGCAATTCAGAATTTTCTTAGAAAAAATTGATTTACGCGACAGCGCCTTTATGCATTGATTCACAACATACTTTGACTATGAGCGCGCAAAAAATCGACATCGCAAACATTGTTTTAATGCTCTTCTCAGTGGCTTTGGCATTATTGCTGCCGTTCGAAACGTTTCTAATTTCCTATGCAGTTCTAGGTCCTCTGCATTATGTTACAGAGATTTCTTGGCTGAAGAAAAAAGAATATTTCATCGCTCAAAAGAAAGATTGGATTTCATTCATCGTGATTTGTGTTGTAATCACCACGGCCTTGCTGGCAATTGAACTCTGGCCTTATTTCCAAGACAGCCAGCTGGTCACGCTTCTGCTAACAAAAAATAATTTAGACAAAAAAACTTTTTCTGACGAACTTTCGCTTTGGCCATCTTGCCTAATTTTTTTCGCTTTTATTTCGGCTTACATTTTAACCTTCGTCAAAGATTGGTTTTGGCGTATTAACGCCTTCGCCTTCGCGATATTTTTAGTTTTGCTTTTCAAAGGTACGCCAAATTACGTGGTGATTTTTGGCATCTTGCTCACAACCATTATCCATGTTTGGCTTTTTACTGGAATTTTTATTTTGTCGGGCGCTACCAAAAACAAAAATATTTCGACTTATATTTCCTTTGCAGTTTTTATTTTATGTTCGCTTAGTTTTATTTTTATTGGCCGCGATAGTTATATTCTGAGCGGTAAAGCACTTGAAATTGTTGGTACAAATAGCCTAAATCTGAACCAAGAACTGGCAAAAATATTCAATTTATCTTTCTCAAAAGGTGAGCTAATCACATCGCTCACAGCCTTGAAAATTCAAGGCTTCATCGCATTTGCTTACACTTATCATTATTTAAATTGGTTCTCAAAAGTTGAGATCATTAAATGGCACAAAGTTTCAAAAACTTCGCTAATTTTATGCGTAATAATATGGGCAATTGCTCTTGGCGCTTATGCTTACAGCTATCGCTTCGGTCTGATATTTTTGCTTTTTTTAAGCGTGCTTCATGTTTTTTTGGAGTTCCCGCTGAACTTCAGATCTATCGCAATTGTGGTAAATCGTAAGTAAGGCTGGACGGGTTTTGTAGCCCAGTCCAGCCAATGAACGAGAAGTTTTGTTACTTATTCTCGTCTTTTTTCACTTCTTCATATTCCGCATCCATAACTTTTTCACCAGATCCTGCATTTGCAGATTCTGCGTGGTTATGAGCTTCAGTCGCGCCAGTCGCGCCAGCACCGGCTTGACTTGCTTTGTAAATTGCCTCACCAAGCTTCATTGAATTTTGCATTAATTCCTCTGTTGCAGTTTTCAAATCAGCGGCGCTAGCGTCAGATTTGGCCACTAAATCTTTAACTTTTTGCAAACTCGCTTCGATTGCAGATTTAGTTTCGGCGTCAACTTTGTCGCCATGCTCTTTCACTGATTTTTCAGTTTCATAAACAGCGGCATCAGCATGATTTTTTGCTTCGATAAATTCTTTTTTGATTTTATCAGCTTCAGCGTTGGCTTCAGCGTCTTTCACCATTTTTTGAATATCAGCCTCAGACAAGCCGCCAGAAGATTGAATTCTGATTTGTTGTTCTTTGTTAGTGGCCTTATCTTTGGCAGAAACTTTTACCACGCCGTTAGCGTCGATATCGAAAATAACTTCGATTTGTGGCATTCCACGCGGTGCTGGAGCGATTCCTTCCAAATTAAATTCACCAAGAACTTTATTATGAACTGCAATATCGCGCTCGCCTTGGAAAACTTTAATGGTTACGGCAGTTTGATTATCAGCAGCAGTTGAGAAGACTTGGCTTTTATTGGTTGGAATTGTTGTGTTGCGTTCAATCAAGCGAGTAAACACGCCGCCTGCAGTTTCAATTCCAAGTGAAAGTGGAGTTACATCTAAAAGCAGAACGTCTTTCACGTCGCCCTGTAGAACCGCACCTTGAATTGCTGCGCCAATCGCCACAACTTCGTCAGGATTTACGGATTTATTTGGCTCTTTGCCAAAAAGTTTTTTCACCGTTTCGATAACTTTTGGCATGCGGCTCATACCACCAACCAAAATAACTTCATCAATTTCAGAAGCTTTTAAGCCAGAATCTTTTAGCGCATTTTCGCACGGAGTGATGGTGCGCTGGATCAAATCGTCAACCAATTGCTCAAGTTTTGCGCGAGAAAGTTTAACGTTCAAATGCTTAGGGCCACTTGCATCAGCTGTGATGTAAGGCAAATTGATTTCGGTTTCCATCAAAGAAGAAAGCTCGATTTTAGCTTTTTCTGCCGCTTCTTTCAAACGCTGTAAAGCCAACGGATCTTTGCTTAAATCAACACCTTGTTCTTTTTTAAATTCGTCGGATAAGAATTTTAAAATTCTCATATCAAAATCTTCACCACCTAAAAATGTGTCGCCGTTGGTTGATTTAACTTCGAAAACGCCATCGCCAATTTCTAAGATCGAAACGTCAAAAGTACCGCCGCCCAAATCGTAAACCGCGATAGTTTGCCCACCTTTTTTGTCGAAGCCGTAAGCAAGTGCAGCAGCAGTTGGTTCGTTGATAATACGAAGAACTTCAAGTCCGGCAATCTTTCCAGCATCTTTGGTTGCTTGGCGTTGCGAATCGTTGAAATAAGCTGGAACAGTAATTACCGCCTTATCAACTTTTTCGCCTAAATAACTTTCAGCGGTTTCTTTCATTTTCATCAAAGTGAAAGCAGAAATTTGGCTTGGAGAATATTTTTCACCTTTAACTTCAACCCAAGCATCGCCGTTTGCTGAGGGAACGATTTTGTAAGGGACCAGCTCTTTATCTTTGGTTGTTGTTGGATCATCATTTCTGCGTCCGATCAATCTTTTAATTCCAAAAATTGTATTTTGTGGATTGGTTACAGCCTGACGTTTAGCGGACGCGCCGACTGTTCTTTCACCGCTTGGCAAAAATCCGATGATTGAAGGAGTGGTGCGAACGCCTTCTGAATTTTCGATAACTTTAACATTTTTACCTTCCATGATTGCCACGCAAGAATTGGTGGTTCCAAGGTCAATACCGATTACTTTATTAGACATAAATTTGATTATTTTTGATTAGGTTGGAGTGTTTCGAAGTGGTGTGTTTTGATTGTAAAAACTATGTAAGAGGCGATTTTTCGATTACAAGGTGACGGCCAAATTTTCTTTCACGTTGTGAACGCGTAAGAAATCCACTTTTTTTTCTGCTAAATATTTTGAAATCACCAAAGTTTTTTGCGCACGATCGCCATCAATATTTACTGCATCGAGAAAACTTTTCTTCGAATGGCCAACATAGATCAAGAGCTCTAAAACTCTGAACGAATCAATATTTTTTAAAACCCGAATCGACTGTAAAGCATCTTTATTAAAACCAATTCCGGGATCAAAAATCAGCTGTGATTTTCTGACATTTTTTGCTTCCAAATCCAAAATTTTTTTCCGTGCCCATTTCAACATTTCACCAATCAAATTCATATTGCGATTAATCAGCAAATCAGGACTGAATGGCACCCTCAGGTTATGCATCAAAACCGTTTCAATATTTTTTGCGGCGATAAATTCGATAATTTTTTCATCAGTTAAACCGCCAACATCGTTAATGACATCAACGCCAATTTCGTAAGATTTTTTAATCGTTTCAAAATGATAAGAATCAATGCTGGTTTTGATTTTTCGCGGAGAGTTTTTTGCGACAGAAATTATGGCGGGAAGAATTTTCTCTAGTCTTTTCCATTCTTCTTCTGGTCCAATTGGAACGGCGTGTGGCCTTGTGGATTCTGCTCCAATGTCAATTACATCGGCACCCTCGTCAATCATTTTTTTTGCGTGATTCAACGCGTTGTCGAGTGAATTAAATTTTCCACCATCCGAAAAAGAATCGGGTGTAACGTTCAAAATTCCGACGATTTTGGTTACCATTTACGTTCGAATTTTTTGCGCAAAATAATTGCAACTAAATTGAATAAAATCAAAAACCCAAGAAGCACTAAAATCGCCGCTGCAGTTTTTTCCGCAAAGCCAATTTCTGGAGAATCTGACCACAAATAAATTTGCACTGGCAGCACGGTTGTAGGATCGGTGAAGTTTGTTGGAATATCGGCGATAAATGCCACCATGCCAATCATCAATAACGGCGCGGTTTCCCCCAGTGCGCGCGAAATTGCTAAAATCGTTCCCGTCATAATTCCAGGAATTGAGAGCGGCAATAAATGATGCCAAACAATCTGCACTTTCGAGGCTCCCAGTGCCATTGCCGCATCGCGAATTGAACTCGGAATTGAGCGAATGGTATTGCGTGTTGCGATAATAATAACCGGCAAAACCAACATGAATAAAGTCATCCCGCCAACTAAACTGGAAGAGCGCGGCAGGTAAAAAAACTGCAAATAAACCGTTAAACCAAGTAAGCCGTAAATTATTGATGGAATCGCTGCGAGGTTGTTAATGCTGATTTCGATAATGTCGGTGATGCGATTTTTTGGCGCAAATTCTTCCAAATAAAAAGCGCACATCACGCCAATTGGAAATGCCAGACCTAAGAAAATTACCATCACTAAAATTGATCCACTTAAACCAGCGCCGATGCCGGCAATTTCTGGCTCGCGAGAATCGGCGAAGCGAAAGAAATTCCAGTTAAAAAAAGTTTTAATTTGTTTGTCGGAGATTAATTTATCAGCCCAAATTTTTTGTTTTTCACTCAAATTTGCTGACATCTGATGCTTAAAATAAACATCAATTTTTGACGAAGCTGACAGCCAGAAAATATTTTTTTGACCAAGAAATTGTGGCTGTTTTTTAATTTTTTCTTCCAACTCCAAAGCCGCAACTTTACTGGTCATTTGGTAAAGTGAATTAACTTCAATCAGCGAAATCGCGTCAGGAAATTTCTGATGCAAAGATTGTTTAATCAAGCGGCGATAACTGATTTCGTCATTTTCTGAATTTGCCGCGACTGATTCTTGCGACAAATCAATTTCCAGCGCCACTTTAGTTTGCAAAAATGCGCCGCTACTTTTGCTTAAAATCATTGCAAACAAAGCAACCAAGAAAGCCAACGAGAACGCAATCGCCAACATTCCAAAGATTCGAAATCGAGTTTCTTTCGCGTGACGTTTTTTAAGATTTTTGATTTTTGATTTTTTCATTTTTTAAATTTTTTCTCGCGTGATTTTTTAATAAATTAAATAAAATTTAATTTATTAATTAAAGAATGACCTTTCCTAGAGTCTTGTTTTTAGTGGATGTGGAGGTGCTTACTAATAAATTTACTAATAAAATCCTCCTAACTTATTAATAATTTTTTCCATTTTGGAATTCTTAAGCTGCCATGATTTTTTATAGATTTGTCTTTATTGGCCATTTCGTTTAGGAGGTTATTAACCTTATTTTTTTTCTGCTGCTCAGACAAGACAGGTGGCAAGGTAATAAGAGATTCTATTTCTCTTCGGGAGGCTTCTTTGTATTTATCCAAAAATTGTAGTATCAATGCCTTGTAATGGGTTTTGTGAAATGCCTTATTTTTGATATATTGAGCTTTTTGCTCTACAGCTTCTGCAATGTTGTCTGAAATGAAATATTGCCCTTTCCTACCTTCAATTAAACCTTCTTTTTTTAAAGTTTTTGCTTCGTGATCGCTGATTGGTAATTTCTTTTGGATGAGATCAAGCGTTATTATCTGCGACAAATCTAACTCTTTGCTTTCTAGGCGTTTTGCAAAGTTTTCGTCAATGATTTTTCCCGTGAGTTTAATTTTTACCTTACCGCCTGATAGTTCATATTCTGGCATAGGAAAGAAGCGTTCAATCTGATAATTGAAAACTTTTCTTATTCCGCCGCCGTGGGTTTCTACCATATTCAAATTCTTCATCGCTTCGACCAAATAGTGATTGAATCGCAGATTCTTTTGTAAATTTCCTCATCCTTCTCTTCGTGAGAAGCTAATGTTAAATATCGACGCGCCTTGTCATCTTCATCAAATACAATCCATTCCCCAGTTAGCTTATTATTTTTTGCTCTTTCTTCAATTGAGTTAATGGCAATACCATTCGCTAGTACTGATGCGAATTCGTCTGCTGAATGGCAATCTAAAGCTTTCTTCACAAGGGTTTCCAGCTTTTGGTTTCCATTTTTACCGTATTTCTCAGAAAAATCAAAGTGTGCTTCTATATTTTTTTTATAAGAAGTAACAGCGTCTAATTCAAAATGCTTTTTCCAATAACCACCTAAGATTTTGCCACTGAATTTTTCTGGTTTTTTAGTTTTTGATTTTCCATTCGATAAGCCTTCCAATAAAAAAATTTCTGCAAAAAGATTATTTATAAAATCTGTTTGGAGATTTTGAAAAATCTGTGCCGCGAATATTGGGCTAAATTTTTCGTATAATTTTTTATCCAAAATTATATCAATAGTTGTGAGCTCAATTTTGTGGGATTGCGGATGTTGGACTTTTAAATTTTTCAGAAATTCAAAAGCTGATTTTGGCGTAAGATGCATTTTGTTATTTTTACCCGTATTTTTTCTTGTAATTTTTGATCACGATCAAAGCGATGACGTTAAAAATAAAGGTGAAGATGAAGAGGGTTAAGGCCAAAGCAAAAGCGGCTAAAGTCTTGGGGCTGTTGAATTCTTGATCTCCAACGAGCAGCGTGACGATTTGCGCGGTTGCTGTGGTGACGGAATCTAGCGGGTTGAAAGTGAGTTTGGCGACGAGTCCTGCCGCCATTACAACAATCATGGTTTCGCCGATGGCGCGCGATACGGCCAAAATTACGGCGCCAACAATTGAGGGCATCGCGGAGGGTAAAACCACTTTTTTAATCATTTCAGATTTGGTGCTGCCAAGTGCCAAGGCTCCATCTTTTAAGGCTTGCGGCACGGAATTTAATGCGTCGTCAGTAAGCGACAAAACAAAAGGAATAATCATTACGCCCATCACAAAACCAGCGGCGAGAGCGCTTTCGGA
>JACCDM010402683.1_pt1 | contig 31958 bp, 29 predicted proteins | sample 7445851 | NCBI WGS metagenome assembly JACCDM01 (sample SAMN15323438, study PRJNA562643) | freshwater metagenome | isolation source: river surface water | place: USA:Blue River Watershed | collected 2017-08-16
CCAAATGCAAAAATCTCATGGATAAAATCCATGAGATTTTTGCATTTGGAGCCGCCGACAAAAAATAGTCGGCTGAATTTGAATTGAATTTCTGTATCAAAAACACCTAAAACGAAGTTCCGATTTGCCTGATCCTCCCACCCACGAATCCGCCCCCTCCGGTACACCATCCGCCGATTCTGTATGTGCCGATGACGTTCGCGCCCGGTCGTAGCAAGAAGTATTGGTGCAACCTGGAAAGGATCGGGACGTATACCAGCCTGATCGGTCGGGGAATGGTGCCTGCTTTCAGTATGTAGACGAGAAAATTGGCGCTGTCGAAGCAAGGGTGAATGAAAAGAATCTTGCCTCCGAATGGACGATTGAGCAGGGACATCGGATCGATAGCTCCTGCCGCCCCTGCAGCTATTCCTGACCCGAATGATGTCGCAAGGGAGTTCGCAAGCATTCCCACGCCGATGACCGCACCCATGGCAATGATGCCATTGGTGAGCGATCCAGACTGGCTGGCGCTCGTATTGCTCGTAGTCGTTGCCGTAGGGACGCTGCTGCTTGCCGCGCCTGTATATCTGGGGAACGCATATGTCACGATTGCCGCATTGTCGCTCGCCAGTTCCTCGTTGACGACCTGGAAGAAGATATCCTGGGTGGTGCTTCCGAAATATATCTTTGCCCGCTCGAAATCATCGAAATCCCTGAGTCTGAATCTGAGTACTGGATTTCCGCCAAGGAGCGGATTCTCAGGCTGTGGCACGACACCGGCTATTCCAATATTGCTAAAGAGGGTGACTCCCTCGCGGTCAAAGTTCGAACCGTATATCGTGATTATCTGATCATCCGAATTGACTACCCGTGGAGATACGCGTCCTAAGATAGGCTTCTTGCCCATAGCGGTCGATGAGGCGGTGCCTTGGCCGACCGTGGCAGGATCGAGAACCTGGGGCGTATAGTCGATGATATCCTGGCCACCACGGGTATCAGCGAGGACCTGTTCCCACCACTCCGGCACGGCTGTCGACTGAGGGAATAGGTTGCGGTATGAAGCGACCTGGGATTGGGAAAGGGGGATGCTGGTCTGGTTCTGGATGCCAGAAAAGGCCGATACCTGGGCATCCTGCCGTGTCACCGTGCTCACGCGGGGAGTCGTCACGTCAGGTGACTGCGTCAGGATGGAGTTCATCTTTCTCCTCGAAAATTCTCCCACAATGCCACTCGGCATCGTGAGTCCGGCAGGCGTCAGGACATCGTCTCGGTAGAGGCTCTGGAATCTCATGACGGCATCCTTTGTCTTCATGCCGAAATAATCAGTAAGCTGGCTGTTTGAGCCAGGGCCTGTCGTGCCGATCTGCGTCGCAGGATTCGAGTTCAGCAATCGTTGCAGGTACTTGATGTCTGGCGTGAGCGTCTGGCCGAATTTGAGATTCGTATTGAATCGGAATTCGGCGGGAATCCTGACTGAGCTCGTATCGCCCGCAACCTGCGCATTGGTGGTCTGGAGTGGGAGCGGACCGAGAATAATCCCTGCCAGGAGGAGGGATGTGATTGCCTTTGCGGATATGTTTTTTGAAAAAGATCTGTTCACTGTGTTCATGGTCCTTGATTGGATATTATTTCTTTCCTGGCGTTGTGTCCTTTGCTGCCGCGCTGGTCGTCGTGCCGTTCGCCTTGTTTTTGGCGCTTTCATCGGCCTCGCGCTTCTTGTCTATCTTTTTTAGTTCCGGGATGAGCTCCTTGATCTCGTCTACGGACTTGAAGCCTATATGGGTTTTCTCATCTATCACAAGGGCAGGGAGATTCTTCGCATTGATCTTGTACATCGATTTCAGCGTATCGAGCGCTGACAGGTCGAGGTTGGCATCGAATGAGTATACGCGAAGGTCGCCGTATTTTTGCCGGAGGGAATTGAGCACGATGGCCGTTTGGTTGCATGCTGGGCAGTCCGAGCTGTCACCGTAGAAATACAGGATGGACATCGGCTTCATCGAGCATTTCGATCGCAGCTGATTCATCAGGATATAATCCTTGATCTGAAGCAGGGAGTAATATTTTTTCAAATACTGAAGCTCGGCGCTTTTCTGGCCAATATCGTTTGCTTCCATGAGCTCGAGCTTGGAAGCGAGGGAATTGAGCTCCAGTGACAGGGCATTTGAGGAAATGTTCGAGCATGATGTCTCGCGAAGGAGGTTGAACTGGGTCTCCGAAGACAGGAGGTCGAGGGCGATCTGGTCGCGGACGCTCTCCGTATTCGCGGCTCTTTTTTCCGCCAATACATTATTCACATACAGCGCCGATCCGAAGATGAGGGCAGTGATGATGAGGGCGGCTATGTATTTGGGCCAGTTTATGGGGTGTCTCTGGCTGCCCACATTTGGGTTTGGGGCCGAATCGATATTGGGTTGCATGGTAACGGGTATTATAGCGTATTTTTGAGGGGATTTACAGGGCAATTTTTTGGGAAAGACAGATTTTCGAGTCGAAGTTTTGCAGATGAAATATGTGTTTACCCTTAACGCCAAGCTGCATCTCGCTGCCTGATAGTATTCCAAACCGATGTCACCAGCCATAATGGGGCGATTAGCGAATAGATGAGGATGAAGTAGACGACGTCGATCATCTTTTTATCCTTGATGCCTGCGACATGCTTGCCATATGAGATTGCGAATATGACCATGCAGATTATGGCAAGGCCGATGAATACCGGAGTCTGGATTGCGTATGTGAGTCGGTCCCAGCTCAGGGATGCAGGAGAGAAAATGTCCGTCCAGTTCCAGCCAAGCGTATCCGCCCGCTCATACAAGTCGAGCGTTCCCTTTGTAAGATTGTATATCGTATAAAAGAGAAAGAACATCGTCCCGATGATGGCCCACATGGCGATAGGGAGGACGAAGAATCCGAGATTGCCATACTGCGGATTGAAAATCATCTTCTTGTAATCAAGGGTGTTCTGAATGAATCCTCCGGTCCAGCGCACTCGCTGCTTGTAGAGCTTGTAAAGCGTGCGGGGACCTACCGTATAGACGATGGCCTTGTCCGCATTGGCGATGCGGAGATGATGGTCCTGCAGTCGGAGGGCCATCTCGAGGTCCTCGGTATTGTGGGCATGTCGATAGAGGCCGACGCGATCGAATACTGATTTTCTGAAAATGGAAAAAGGTCCCGGCGTCACGTATTGCGCATCGAGCAAGGAGAATAGCTTTCGCGTGAAGATTCCCATATTGTATTCCGCGTTCTGGACGAGGCCGAGGATCGTGTCTGGGTTCTGGATTTTCATCGACGGAGTCACTGCTACGATTTCCGGGTTCTCGAAATTCGGAATGATATGGAGCAAGGCCTTCGAATCGACGAATGAATCCGCATCGAGGCATCCGATGAATTCGCTTGTCGCATTCGTTATGCCGTAATTGAGAGCCGTATATTTGCCGCCGTTCTCTTTTTTGTGCAAGAGAATCTGCGGATGGCCCTGGAATTTTTGCACGAGGTTCCATGTATTGTCGCGCGATCCGTCATCGACAACCATGATGAAAAGCTTGTCTGCGGGGTATTCGAGGCCAAGCAGGGATTCGATCGTATTCTCGACCGTTCGTTCCTCGTTGAAGACCGGTACCAGAATCGTCACGGAAGGATAGTCTCGCGTCGGATCGACGCATGGAGGAATGCATTCCGCATTATGGTTATAGGCGTCATGGGCATGCGCCGGCAATGCCTGTCTTTCTTTGGCTAGCTTGCGCTTATGCTCCCTGTGCTCGAATAGGGTAATGATCAAGAAGACCTGAAAAAAGACGGTCACGAAAGAGAACGCATAGATCAAGATGGTAGGGATGTGGGGCATATGGTTGGGTTTGGTGTGACGCGCAGGGGGAGGGCGGATTCTGCCGAGGATGGGAGGCCCCTGTGGTAGGGCGTTCAGATGTGACCTTAAATATAGCTAAAATCGACCAAAAAAGCCAGCCTCCGCGCCTTTTCCAGCCAAATGGGCGGGTTTTAAAGCTCGGTATGCCATGCTATACTCACTTTCACTATGACGTCCGAAATGAAGGCTCCAAAAGGCCATCTACATCCTTTGACCCAAATAATGCGACGCATCGAGGCGATTTTTGCCGAGATGGGCTTTCAGATTGCCGAGGGTCCCGAGATAGAGGAAGAGAGGTATAATTTCGACCGACTTCGGGTTGCAAAGGATCATCCGTCGAGAGACATGCAGGACACCTTTTGGCTGAATGAGACCGTCACGACTCCTGATGGCCAGACCGAGCGGCTTTTGCCTCGAACGCATACATCGAATGTGCAGATTCGCACTCTGGAAACCTTTGTAAAGGAAATGAATGCCCATAGAGAGAAGACGGGATCAGAGGGTTCGTATGCAGACGGATTTCGAATCATCGTGCCTGGCAAGGTATTTCGCAATGAAGCGACCGACGCGACGCATGAGGCCGAATTCTATCAGGTCGAAGGCATGATGCTCGCTCCAAAGGTATCTCTCGCAGATCTCAAGGGCACGCTTTCCAATTTTTACAAAAAGCTATTCGGTCCTGATGCCGAGGTTCGGTTCCGTCCGAGCTTCTTTCCGTTTACCGAGCCGAGCGTCGAGATCGACGTCAAATGGGGCGACAGATGGCTCGAAGTCATGGGCGGAGGGCTGACGCATCCTGATATCATCCGAGATGCCGGTCTGGATCCTGACAAATGGCAGGCGTTCGCATTCGGCGGCGGGATCGACCGTCTGGCCATGCTCGTATTCGGCGTCGACGATATCCGATTGCTCTATTCGGGCGATTTGCGACTGGTTGAGCAGTTCTGACTTTAGTTTGGTAAAGTCACTTCGATCAAGTGAAGTGACAACCACCTTGTCTCAATATAAAAAACATCCTATGAAATTCTCCCATACCTGGCTCCAGACATATTTTGAAAAACCGCTTCCAAAACCTGAAAAGCTGGCGGAACTTTTGACTGCACATATTTTCGAGGTGGAAGGCATTGAGGAGATAAAAAATGCGAGTGGCAACATCGTCGACCGTGCATTGGACGTAAAGATCCTTCCGGATCGCGCATGCTATGCATACGGACATGCCAATCTGGCGCGAGAGATCAATGCATTCACGGATGCAGGATTCAAGAACAAGGTCTGGAATGAGATCGATGCCGCCAATGCGTCTGAGGAGCTCAATGCCATCATGCCCAATCTATCGATCGCGGACACGGGAAAGTCTCCGATCATGACAATGCGGCTGGTTCATGGAATTGCAAATGGACCCTCTCCGAAATGGCTGAGCGATGCGCTCATGTCTGCGGGCCAGCGATCGATCAGCCTTGTCGTTGATCTGACGAACTATGTCATGCTCGACTGCGGCCAGCCGATGCATGCCTTCGATGCCGACAAGATCAAAGGCAACCTGAGCATCCGATATGCGAATGATGGCGAAACGCTGACCTTGCTCGATGGCCGAGTGGTCACCCTCGATCAGTCCATCCTCGTCATTGCCGATGAAGAAGGAGCACTCGACATCGCGGGAATCAAGGGCGGCAAGAAGGCCGAAGTCGATGGCAATACCAAGAACATAATTCTGACCGCCGGGAATTTTGACGCATCATATATCCGAAAGACATCGCAGAAGGTCGGGATCAAGAATGACTCGACGAAGCGCTATGAGAATACGATCAATTGGCAGCGCGTCTTTGATGCGCAGAGCGAGTGCATTTCTTTGCTCAAAGCGGAAAGCCCGAACATCATCCAATCGAAACTTTTTTGTCATGATCCTGGAATCGACGAGGTCAAGAAGCGGCTACCCGTTATCAGGGTCGATGCGGCATTCATTTCCCAGAAAATCGGCATGGATATCTCCACTGATGAAATCGTGCGCATGCTGAAATCGCTCGAAATCGACGTCGATGTCAAATCGGATGGCGATGCGCAGACGATCGAGATCGTTGCTCCAGAATATCGGGGAGATCTCAAGGTCGCAGAAGACATCATCGAAGAGGTCACGCGCCTCCAGGGCATGAACTCGATGCCAGAGACGGTGCCAAAGGCGGATATTGCCGTGCCTGCACTACCTAGCTTTTTCTATTCGAATGTGGCGCGCAATGCATTGCTCGGCGCGGGATTTTCTGAGATATATACGCATACTCTTGTCGAAGCCGGCGATTATGCTCTCGCCAATCCGCTGACGAATGAGCGCAGTCATTTGCGAAACAACCTGGCAAGCGGCATGAAGAAGGCGCTTTGTTTCAACGTGCAGAATATCGACGTGCTTGGCAGCGCCAATGCCGTTTCCGATGACGTGCGCATCTTCGATATTGGTCATGTATTTAAGGGCAAAAAAGAGACATGGTCCTTGGCGCTCGGCGTCGCGTCAAAAGCAGGGAAGCTGGCCAAGGAAAAGAATAAGCGGGCGCTCCAAGATGCGATGATGGCGACGATGGGAAGTCTCGGGCTTTTGCCTCATGGCAATGAAAGCCTCGTGACGGATGAGAATCAGACTATCATAGAGGGCGAAACCGAAGCGGTTGGCGGCGCGGTGCCGGTCGCATATTGCATTGCAGAAATTGATTTTGAGGCAGTTCTCGCGAGCCTGCCTGCGCCAGAAGAATTCAAGTCGAAGCCCGAACATGCCGCTTTTTGTTCTGGCGAGAATCTTCCGGTGCCTGTCGACATGACAACGGCGACGCGGTTCAAGAGATTTTCTCCATATCCATATATGGTTCGCGACATTGCGGTATTCATACCTGGTCCGACTGGGCGCGCACATGAGTTGCGAGACTTGATCGAAGTGGTCAATGATTCGATTGTGGAGCGCGGCATTGCGGAAGACGGCATGCCTCAGGCAGTCAAGAAAGGCCTCATCGCGCGAATCCGACAATTCGACGAATTTGAAAAAAAGAACAAGGAAACAGGCGAAGTAGAAAAGACGTCATATGGATTCCGCATGGTATTCCAGGCAGGCGATCGGACGCTCACGGATGCCGAGGTGCAGAGGGTGATGGATCGGATTTTGACCAAGATCGGGGATAAAGAGGGGTGGGAGGTGCGGTAGTTTCCCGCTTTTTCAGCGCCGATCTCCAGGTCATGTGAATTACGAAGCTATTTACAATATTGTGTTTTTATTGTAGGCTAATGCCGAAAAAGCACATTTCGAATGCTTGAAATGTCCGTATGCCCTGCGAGCGCAGGTATGCATATAGGCGCTTTTTCAAACCAACGCAAACCATCAAACCAACAGCCCGTAGAGGGTTTTATGAAACAGACTGGCTTAGCTAACCTATTAGTCCTGGTGGCAATCATTGTCGCAATCGGAATCCTTGCCTTCCGCCGCCTTATGGTGAATAACCCCGAGCCGAGACCGTCTCTCACCGCAGGACAGGCAGGGGTTGCGATCCCTGCACCTGCGTCCGATCCGGTCGAAGAGATCGACAGGGCATACGCCGAACAGCTGTTCAGTATCCGATTCGCGATTGCAGCAAACCGTTACCGGGCCTGGAATCCGGACTCTGCCGATCCTGGGACGACAGACATTCGGGTACTTGAGGACCAACTCAGGGCCCTGTTGGCCGAGATCGATAGCAAAAAAGCCCTGGCTCGGAAGAAGCCGGCGCCGGCGCCACAGCCATCGGCAGAAGCGATGTCGAAACCCTGAACGGAGAGTGGCAGGGCACTGTCATTCCTTCGCGCAAGCGGCGCATTCCCGAAAGGGGATGCGCTGTTTTTTGTGCTAGTATCTGATCAATATGAACGAAGATGATATTCGACATATGCTCAGCTCAGGCGAATGGGAGCATTTCGTGTCCAGGCCTTTCTCGCTGTTCGTGGTTTCGTTGTGGCATGAGTGTTACGCAAAATACATACCACTAATTACTGACGGTACATTATCTATAAATGATGGCGTGTTCATACAGGGCAAGGATGGAATGGTTCGTAGTTACCGAAAAACAAAAGAGATGGAGACCCTTAAGTCTTACCTCATTGACATGCTTACGAAAGACAGGGATCGGATCAAAAAGTTCCTTGAAGATGCTTTCTATTGGAATAAAGTGGCAGAGATGGAATGTGATGAGCATCATATCGATTTAGGACAATCTATTGAACTCGTTTGCAAAGTCACTGTGTTCTGTGCGGTATTGCCGAGATTTCTTTCGGAATCAATGGTTGAAAAGGACCTGATAGATAACGATATATTGGATCTGTGTATCGAATTGAAGAAAGTGTCGCTATATCCAAAGTTGCTTGAGGAGGTTGTGTTGCCGCTGGCTAGGCAGCAAGTAAAAAGTCTTGGATACGCATGTCCTGCCGAACTGATGTCTGTAAAAGAACTTTTGGGGGAGGAAGTGGTTTCCGATCTTGAATTAAAGCGGAGATGTGAATCCAGGCATTTCATGTATTTGGCAGATGAAGGAAAGACGGATGTGATTTGGACAGATGAGCCCGATGCGTTTATTCGCATGGTTGATTACTCAGAATGTGTTGATGAAAATGGATTCTTGAAAGGCCAGCCAGTATTTCCTGGAAAAGTTATCGCAAAGGCATATGTACATACGTCCGTCGGCGATATGCGTTCTAGACGGCCAAATACGGGATATATACTTGTCACGACAGATTCAAATCCTCATATTCGTAATGTGATTGAGGGGTCTTGTGGCATGGTCGTAGAAGAGGGCAAGATTCATTCGTCCACAGCGGATGATTTTTCACCAGGACTTTTGGGATTCAAGAAAAAATACAACGTTGCATCACATGGTCATATTTTGAGTCACGAACTGCGTATTCCGTGTGTGATGGGAGTTAGAAATGCAACTAATTTTATTAAGACTGGCGACTTAATCGAGGTCGATGCCAATCGTGGCCTTGTGCGGATAGTGAAATAAACTTCTATATTTTTTGCTATACTAACCCCAACCCCGCGCCTCACCTACGCATCACCACACCCAATCCGAACTCAACCCCCCCAACCCCACACCCAAAATGTCCATCGTCCCTCAACTCATCGTCAATAGCATCATCGCAGGATCGATCTATTCCTTGGTCGCTCTCGGCTTCAACCTCATCTACGGGACGACGCGATTCTTCAACCTTGCCCATGGCGTTCTCTCGGCGGTTGGCGGGTATGTCGTCTTTTACCTCACGAAATCAGGCATGCTCGGATCTCCAGAAATACCGCTCATCCCAGCGATCCTGCTCGGCGCGCTTGCCGCGGGCCTCATCGGATATCTTCTGGACAAGTTCTTGTTCTTGCGACTGCGAATGCGAAAGGCATCAAGCATGGTATTCCTCGTCGCATCGCTCGGCGCCATGACCGCGATCCAGGCAATCATCGCGATCATATTCTCAAGCCAGTTCCAGACGCTATCGACTGCCTCCGGATTCGGAAGCGGGGAGACCAAGACATATGAATTTCTCGGCGGCATCATAACCGAGGTACAGGTTGTCATACTCGTATCTGCAATCGTCATCATGCTTGCCTTGGTATGGTTTTTGAAAAAGACCCGCTTCGGCAAGGCTGTTCGCGCGGTATCTGACGAGGAAGACGTGGCAAAGATTGTCGGAATCGATACGGACAGGATCATCGGGAGGATTTTCTTCATAGGATCTGCGATCGCGGGCTATGCGGGAATCATGGTCGGGCTTGATACGGGGATCGAGCCTACCATGGGTCTCAGCCTCTTGCTCAAGGGAGTCGTGGCATCCATCATCGGCGGTGTGGGGAATATTTTCGGCGGAGTGCTTGGCGCATTCGTGCTCGCATTCGTCGAGAACTTCGGCATCTGGAAGATTTCCGGAGAATGGAAAGACGCCATCGCATTCATCGTCCTTATCGTCTTCTTGCTGTTCAGGCCGCAGGGGATTTTAAAAAAATAAAACACAATGGAATACCTCATCCACCTCGCCATACTCGTATCAATCTATTCCGTGCTCGGCATATCCCTGAACCTCATCGTGGGCTATACGGGCCTGCTCTCCGTGACGCATGCCGCGTTTTACGGACTCGGGGCATATGCGACGGCCATCCTTATGACGAGCCATGGGGTCAATTTCTTCGTATCACTCGTAATCGGCATGATCATCTCTGGTCTCGCCGCGCTTCTCATCGGATATGTCTTATCCAAATTCGACGGCGATTATTTCGCTCTTGGATCCTTTGGCTTCAATGTCATCCTGTTTAGCGTCTTTCTCAATTGGCAAAGCCTGACCCGCGGACCTCTCGGAATTCCGGGAATCGATCGTCCGACATTGTTCGGTTATGAATTCGCCAGCAATACGTCTTTTCTCATATTGGCAGCGCTCATAGCCGTCGGCGTATATTTTGTAGCACAAAGAATTACCAGATCGTCATTCGGCCGCGTACTCAAGGCCATCCGCGAAGACGAGAAGGCTATCCAGGTCTTCGGATACAATACGCATTATTACAAGCTTGCGATCTTCACGATCGGTGCCATGATCGCGGCGATTGCGGGATCGCTTTTCGCCTCATATATCACGTTCATCGATCCGTCGAGCTTTACCCTCAATGAATCGATCTTCATCCTCGCCATCATCATCCTCGGAGGACTGGCCAATAACAAGGGCGCGGTCTGGGGCGCGGTATTCTTGATCCTGCTTCCGGAGGCATTGCGATTCGTCGGGTTCCCATCGGATATCGCCGCACAGATGCGACAGGTGGTTTATGGCCTCATTCTCATCTTCCTCATGCTGTATCGGCCTCAAGGGTTGATGGGGGAGTATAAGTTGTAAAAAATCACGCCTACTTCGTCTTTGCTACCGACCAAAGCATGTCGAACATGATCTTGAAGGTCTTGTAGAATTCGGCGCTCGTCACGATGAAGCTGAAGTCATCTTTTTTCGTCGAGATAAAGGTGAACTTGTTCGGATGATAGGCGATGATTTCTCCGGGCACGGGCAGGCTGCCGGGGAAATGCCGCTTGTCGCGCAGGGTGTCGATGTCTCCTCCAAATTTTTTCGGGTCGAGCGGAATCTTCTTTCCTGTCTCGATCATCTGGGATTTTATCCCCAATTTGACGCGCTTCTTTATCCAGTCGCTTAGAAAGTCATTGTCTATGACCGAGAGACATTCCTGCATATTGAGGACGACTGACAGCATCTTTGGTCGGTCCTTGAGAATGGTATTGTAGATCGCTTGGATTCCTTGTTCTCCTCGATAGAACTTAACGAGCGCGTCCTCTGATCCGGTCTTGCGTAGCCTCTGCAATTCTGGAAGCAGGCGATCGATCTGCTTTGACTTGGCATCGAATTCTTTTTTGATCTGATCGGGCGATTCTGCCATGTAGAGTATTTTCTTGGCACGTGGAATCTGGGTGATGAATCCGCGCTTCATCAGGCTGTCGATTATGAGGTAGCAGGTCGGCCTTTTGACGCCAGAACGGTGGGAAAGGGAAGTGATCGAAAATTGCCCCATTGAGATGGCCGCGAGATATACTTCTGCTTCCTTGTCAGTGAATCCCAGGGACGTGAGCAAGGGCATGAGCTGGGACTTGTTTTTTGCGAATGTTTCCATTGCCATATAATTGCATATTCGTCAATGAGTGTCAATATTTCTGACAACAAATATAGTATGGCTAATATAAATGCTTTTATATGATAAAATGTGTATTTAAATTGCACGAAGGGACCATCGGGGTATTATGTCAGCATATGAAAAAGAATATATTGTTCTGGGTTGCTGCCGTGATTGTCATCATCTTGCTTGCGACCAGCATGTCGAAGGGTGATGCAGGCAAGGGCGATGTCGTCCGAGTCGGTGTATTGGGATCTCTCACGGGCAATGCCGCGTATTATGGGCAGTCAAATATGAAGGGTGCCGAGATCGGCCTCGCGGCTGCGCGGGAAAAATTCCCAAAACTCAAGATGGAACTCTACCATCAGGACAATCTCTTTACTCCAAAAGGTGGCATCGATGCATACAATGCGCTTCGATCAAAGAACGATATCGATGCTGTCATCGTTCAGGCAAGCAATGTCGCGGTCGCAGTTCAGCCTCTTGCCATGAAAGACGGCATCCTGATGATCGCCGCGTCTACGCTCGCGAATAATTACTCGACTCCGCATGATCTTTCATTTCGCCTGACTCCGAAAGGCGATCTCGAAGCGGCTCCCGCAATGGCATATATGCAGAGCAAGGGATACAAGAAGATTGCCATACTCAGCATGACCAATGAGATCGGGGTCAGCCTTGCGGATTCTTTGACAAAGGCTGCGGAAACGACCGAGGGTGGTACGAATGAAGTGAAGGTTGTTGCGAAGGAAACATTTGCTCCCGATGCTGTCGATTTCCGAACGCAGCTATCGAAGATCAGGGCAGAGAGCCCCGATGTCATATACCTTGGTGCACTCGGATCTCATTCCGCGCAGATTTTGAAGCAGGCAGAGGAGCTTGGAATTCGCAGCGCGTATATGGGCTTCCGCGCAGTTGAGGATCCGGTCTTCGCGAAAAATGCCGGAGACCTTGCTTCCAAAGTCGTATATACGAACGCCTTTGATCCAGAAAGCGATCGTGCAGAAACCAAGACATTCGTCGATGCATGGAATGCGAAATATCCAGGAGAAGAGCCTACTGCATACGCGGCTGAAGCATATCAGTCCGTATTGTTCATGGCAGAAGCCTTTGATGCATGTGGCAAGGATTATGGCTGCATCCAGAAAAAGCTCGAGGGCTTCAAGGATCATCCGTCCGTATTCGGACCGATCTCATATGACGAAAATGGGGATATCTCATACGCGTTTCTTCTGAAGACGGTAAAGGACGGCAAATTCGTGAAGCTGTCGGAGTAGCAGATTGAAATGACTGAACGGCAGACAGTGATCATGATGCCCGATTGATATGGTAAAATGGAAGGCATCAGAATATGAAACCCCTCTCCATCCACAACCTCACAAAGAATTTTGGCGCAGTCAAGGCGGTCAACGACCTGTCGATTTCGTTCGAGCCGGGCAAGGTAACGGGCCTCATCGGTCCGAATGGCTCAGGCAAGTCCACTCTCATCAATCTTCTTACGGGAGTTATCCCGCATGATTCCGGCGTCGTCAGGATTGGAAAAAGCGAAGGCCTTTCTCATGAGCTCTCTCATATACAGCCGCATCAGATCAGCGTATATGGCATGACGCGGACGTTCCAGGACGTGCGACTGTTCGAGCAGATGCCGGTCATCGACAATGTCCTCGTCGTTCTCACCGAAAAGAATCTCTGGAGTTCGCTATTCGAAAAGCATAAGGATTTTCATTTCGAAAAGGCAAAGGAAGTCCTCTCGCGCATGGGCATCTGGGAAAAGCGCGACGAGCTCGCATACAATCTCTCATACGGCCAGCGCAAATTGCTTGAGGTCGCGCGCGCACTCGCCATGAATGCGGACATATATTTCTTTGATGAGCCTTTTGCCGGCATGTTTCCCGAGATGGTCAAGATAGTCTCATCCGTCATCAAGGAGCTACGCGACAAAGGCAAGACCGTCATCCTCGTCGAGCACAATATGGAGCTGATCCGCGAATTGTCGGATCATGTCATCGTCCTCGATTCTGGCGCATTGCTGGCACAAGGATCCGCAGAACACGTATTGTCACAGAAGGACGTCGTGGAGGCGTATTTGGGGGAGTAGTACGACAGCCCTGATTTTTAGGTATAATGCTTCTGTATGAAAAACAATTCCAAGGTCTGGCTCTGGATGGTACTAGGCGTTATCCTTATTTTAGTTATTGTGGCGGCGATTAGACAGGATAAAGCAGAAACAGGCCCTGTCAAAATCGGCGTAGCGAGCATTATGTCCGGCGACTTTGCTGTCGTTGGAGAAAATATTGCAAAAACCGCTAGGATTATTACCGACAATATAAACGAAGTAGGTGGCATCAATGGTCGTCAGATTGAACTATATGTCGAAGATGCCGGCTGCACGAGCAAGGAAGGTCTCAACGCAGTGCAGAAACTCATCAATGTCGATAAGGTGAAATACATAATCGGAGGCATGTGCAGCAATGGCACATTGGCTGGAGCGCCTATTGCAAATCAGCACAAGGTCTTGATCATGACCCCTGTTACTGGAGGCAGCAATGTCGATAATGCAGGTCAATATATTTTCCGAAATGCCAACTCCGACGTGCTTGCAGGGCGTGACATTGCCAATGCTATGATCAAGCTCGGTTATGAGAACGCTGCCGTAGTTGCCGAAGTCACTGAATATACGCTCGATATCAAGAAATCCTTCGAAGAAACATTCAGGGCGCAAGGAGGGACGATTGTCGCTTCAGAAGAATTTCAGCCTGATACTAAGGACTATAGAACAATGATAAGCAAGGTGAAAAATACCAAGCCTCAAGCACTTGTTGTATTGTCTCAATTAGGAACCAATGCCGCTCAATTTATCAAGCAATCTCGCGAACTTGGATTTGATCCGCCGCTGTTCACGGATTTCACTTTTGCCACAAACGATGCGGCGAAAAAGATCATCGGCACATTTGATGGCATTTACTTTGCTGATCCGACATATGATCCTGAATATAACAACACCCAGGAATTTTTCCAGTATTACAAGGATGTTCACGGGACGCCTCCTCCGATTCCATTCCATACAGCTGCAACCGCTGATGCATTGTTCATGTATGTGGATGCAATTAGGGTTGTTGGGGACAATCCTGCAAAGGTCAAAGACTGGCTTTTGAAGAATGTTAAAAACAGACAGGGTCTAATGGGCACATTCTCATTTGATGAGAAGGGTAATTCAGATCTGGGATTCACTATCAAGGTGATCAAGGATGGAAAGCCTGAGGCAGTCAAATTCTAGCGTTATTTAGCCTCAACAAACTCCCCACGCTTCACTTCCTCGATAAGAATCGGCAGATCATCAGGCAAATCTCCGAATTGATCGAACTGGAATGAGTCAGTCAGGGTATCCTGAAGTGGCGTTTGGTTCAATATGCACGATCTTAGATCTGTGCCGACAGCGTTATTGGCGCAATTTTTCTTTGCTTCGAGTATCCATCGTGCCGTATCGTACATATAGGCGCCATAGAAGATCGGCTCGCGATTATATTTCGCTCGGTATTTCGTACAATATGCATTATTGTATTCGCTCGAATCGCAAGAAAAGGGGATGGAGGTTATCAGGAACCCCTCGCTGATCTGTTTCGTATTGCGCAGGAATTCATCGCTTCCTGCCGCCGAGAATCCCGCAACCAACCCCTCATATCCAAGGTCGCGTACCTGCTTCAAGAGTGGCACGGCGATCTTGTCTTGTGCCAGCAGATATACGATGTCTGGTTTCGTAGCTATTGCTTTTGCGGCAAGGGTTTTATAATCGATATTATCCTGTCCATATCCTTCAGAAAATGTCACTGTGCCTCCCTTCGCTTCATAATTTTTCGCAAAGATGCCCGATGCTGTTTTCAATGTATCGCTTGCCGAGTCGAAGATGACGGCTGCGGTTTTCAGGTTTTTTGCAATCGCAACCTCGCTCATCTTCTTCGCCTCGCCGGTTATGCTCGGTAAAATCGTGAAGGCGAAATCATCTTTCTTCATGAGCTCTGGCGTAGAGGTGATTGCAAAGAAGGGGATCTGCAATGTATTCGCGACCTGTGCCATGGCGATATTTGCCGTGCTGCCAGGGCCGGCGAGGATGAGCTCGCTCTTTTTATTGTGAATCAAATGAGTTATCGCCGAAACTGATTTTTGCGATTCCCCGGCGGAATCCTCGATTGAGAATTCGATGCTTGATCCGAAATCTTCTTGCGCGAGCAATAGTCCGCCGAGCGCGTCTTCGCTGATGCTTGCGTATTTTCCGGTCAAAGGGAGGACTACTCCGATCCGAGTGATGTCGTCTCGGTCTGTGCGATTTCGGCCGGCGACGCCATTTTGCCCTTCATCGCCAGCCCATTTTGCCGCTCCGATCACAATCAGAATAATGACTATGGCCCAGAGCCATGTTCGGGTTGATTTTTTCATGGCCCTAAGGATATGGAAAATATGACCCGCATGCCATACTTTTCGGCATTTTGTAGGTGCTATTGCACAATATGGCTTTATACTGTACTATTTCGACGTTATTTTGCCGACGATATGTACGGCATTTTTTATAAAACCATGAAAACCCTCTCCGTCCTCAAGAACTATGGCCTGACCGAAAGGCAGGCAAAGGTATATGTCGCATGCCTCGAATTGGGCACGGCATCGGTCCAGGATATCAGCAAGAAAATCCAGATCGCAAGGTCATCATGCGAGGCGACGCTCGAACAGCTGCAACAGAAGGGCTTCGTATCTTCGTTCAAGCAGAAGACCGTGCGCCGATATTCGCCCGAAGATCCGCGACAGATTGCCAAGGTCGCAGAGCAGAATGCGGCCGCGCTCGCGCAATCGCTCCCGGACATGCTCGGCCTTTTTCTCAAGAATCGAACCATTCCAGCGGTGCGCATGTATGAAGGCAAGAGCGGCATGATATCGATCTTGGAGGAAATTCTCGTCGAGGCAAAAGTCCTGCACGGATTCGGATCTGCAGACGATCTTTTCGACAGGCTCGGAGATATCTTCCCGGCATTTCGCAAGCGGAGAATTCAGAAGAAGATTTTGGTAAAAATGATCCTCAAGGATACTCCGCAGGCAAGAGAGCGACAGAGGATGGGTCCGAAAGAATTGCGAGAGGTCCGACTCGTCAGTGACGTGGGCGATTTCTCAAGCCTGATGTTCATGTGGGAATCGAAGGTCGCGCTGTTTTCCCTGCGCGAAGAAGCGATCGCCATAGTCGTCGAGAGCAAGGAACTGACCGTCGGCCACCGCGCCATGTTCGAATTCATGTGGCATGCATTGCCGGGGTATAAGGCATAGCTTAAAAAAAAGGGGGGGGCATAAACTGAGTCACGTCCATTTCTTTACGTACTCGTTCAGATCCACCTTCTGACCATGGCCTTTGGCAAGGCGGAATAGCTCATGGAGAAGCTGGACAATGTCGCGATTCTCGATCTTGATGCCGATTTCATGATCCCAATTCATGAGAAAGGCCTGCCGCGAAGTCAGAATGAGATCCGCATCGTTCTTGAGGAAGCTGTTTTTGACCATGGTCGTATCAGCAGCGCGTCCCATAAAGCTCTTGACGATCTGTTTCTGAATCTGAGGATTCCCCTTATAAAGATTCATATACGTCGGAAATGAATTCTCGTTCACGATCGTTTCGAGGATGACCTTGTTTTTCTTGATGGCATCGTTTATCGGCACGAACACATTCGGATCATATTTGCCAAGAACTGTCATCAGTGACCGAGTCGGCTGTATCATCTGGAACCGGTTGCCGCATGACTGTGCCATATGTTTCCAGACATCGAGCATCGCGTCTTTTCCATGTATGAAGGTCATTGCGTTCTGTCGCGATTCGCTCATCTGAGCAGTTTTCTTTTGTATGGTAAAGGTCCCGCTCTCGACCATCTGCATCGATTCGTTCTGAAGCGTTTCCGCCAGCTCGTTGCGGGAGACAGGGGAGAGGACCGTGCTTTTGCCGATCTTTCTGGCACGGATCATGTTCCTATGGAGCAAAGAATCGATCGCGGTATATAACGTGGTGCGAGGAATGCGCGTGATTTCTGCAATCCTGCTCACGTTCAGATCCTCGCGTTCAATCGACGCCAGCAGGGATTGCTCGATGTCTGTCAGGTTAAGAAGCCGGATAAGGGTTTTGCTCAGCATCGTGAGGCTTCAATCATATGTCATGACGATATTTTCGTCAATACAAAATCGACTGCGACGGCCATGCAAAGCCATGGAATGCAAATCACGCATATCGAATCGCCTGTCGGATGACACCGTTCTCTGATAATGGTCAAATGATTCCATGAAAAACAAAGGCATGCGTATATGTTTGGCGATTATCATCGCGACAGGCTCGATTATATGGATGCGCGCGGGCGATACCGATACTGCCGATTCGAAGGAAATTCATGTCGGCGTCATCGTGCCGCAAAGCGGTCAGTATGCATTCCTTGGCGAAAGCGAGCGCAATGCCATTCTTCTCGCACAGAAAGAATTGAAAGCGGACAATATCACATTTCATTTCGAAGATGATGCATATGATCCAAAGAAAGCCATTTCCGCATACCAAAGCCTGAAAAGTAAGCATGATATCGATGCCGTCATAGTGATGGGCGCGCCATCAATCCAGTCGCTGAAACCGATAACAGACAAGGATGCCATTCCTTTGTTTGGAATGGGCACGACCCTTGTATATGAAAAGGATTCGGTGTTTCAGTTGATGCCATCTGGCGATATGCTAAATGTCGAATTGGGCAAAATCTATGGCAAGTCAGTGAAGAACGTCGCCATCGCTCACTCCAATGCCGATCTATTTCAGCTCAGCGCACAAAGGTTCAAGTCGGGGCTTGGCACATTCGTCCAGACAGAAGACTTCATCCTGCCTCCATCAAATGATTACAGGACCATTGTACAGAAGATTGTCGCAACGAATCCTGACGCGGTAACGGTATTTTTTCCCAAAGAAGATGCCATAAAATTTCTCAAGGCCTTGCGAGTGCAGGATCAGCCAAAAGACGGATCTGCGAAGATAAAAATAGTCTGTGATTTTCAAACCGAAATCGCCGTCAAGGAATATACAGAAGCCATCGGCGCGGATCGTCTCGAAGGCTGCATCTCAACGAATATTGCCAATACCGCAGCAACAGAATTCAAGCAGTCCTACAAAGTCGCGTATGGAACTGATCCTGAGATTACGGCGGACTTCGCATATGATGCGGTTGGCATAATCCAATCGTTGTCATCAAGGCCTCCTGAATCTTGGATCGCCACGCTGTCCTCGCCTGATTTCAAATTCAAGGGCCACGCTTCAGGAGACATATCATTCAATGGTGATGGAACAAGGATAGATCTGCCTCCGACCGTGCGCATCTACAAGAATGGCGAATTTGTGGATTACAAATAGCTCCAGAAGATTTGATATACTAAGGGTCATATGCCAGAACTCGATCCCAGACATCTTCCGTATCAGCCGCTGCTCTCGGCGGAGCATGTTCATGTGAACTTCGGCGGGGTCAAGGCGCTAAACGGCGCCACTATCGAGATCGGCGAGAGGGAAATCGTGGCTCTCATGGGTCCGAATGGCGCTGGCAAATCCACTGTTCTCAAGGCGATTTTCGGATTGGTTCCGCGAGAATCCGGCAAGGTCTTTTGGCGCGGCGATCTCATTGATCTCAAGGCGCATGAGATAGTCGAGCTCGGAATCTCATTCGTGCCGCAAGGCAAGCGCGTATTCAAGAACCTGACCGTATATGAGAATATCGAAATCGGCGGGCATGGCATCAAGAGCGCGAAGGTACTCAAGGACAGGATCGAGGAGGCGCTCGACATTTTCCCTGCATTGCGCGCAAAGCTGAAGCAAAACGCCGGTCAGCTTTCGGGCGGCCAGCAGCAGATGGTGGCGCTCGCTCGCGGCCTCGTCACTGATCCGAAGCTGCTTCTCCTCGACGAGCCTTCGCTCGGACTCGCGCCAAAGATCGTCAAGGAAGTCTTCGCGAAGATAAAAGAGATCAACGAGAAGCGCGGCACGTCGATCGTGGTCGTCGAGCACAATATCAAGTCGCTCCTTGATGTCACTGATCGGGCATACGTATTGGACAAGGGCAAGGTTGTCGCAACGGGTCCCGGCAAGAAGTTTCTCGATAGCGACATTCTGGAAAAGGTCTTCATGGGAAAGCTGCATGGCGCCTGAATCTTTCGCGTTTTTTCCTCACTGCAAGCGATATGCAATGCCTTGAGAAGCCACAATGCATGTGCAAAAGAAAGACCCGTCACGGCCAGTTGGCAGTGACGGGTCGTCGCATATTTACGATGTGCAAAGGACGATGAATCGACCCTATTCGCAGATCGCCGGCCCAAAGATCGAGCTCGAGGTTCCGTGGCCGCGGAAGTCTGGGACCGCGCACCAAATGCCTCCGACACATTCGAATTTCCGCTCGACTGGGTTGAAGGCAAACATGACCCTTCGAAGGAGTCCATATGGCTTGCCACGAGGATCTTCCTCTGGTGGATTGAGGAAATCAAATCGTTCGTGCGGAACGTGCCTCTGCCAAAACATGAGGGCACCACTCTCGATCATTTTCTCTGCTTGGGGAGCCGTGATGCATCCCATCACCTTGGATTCGCGAGTCGACATTCCCCCGTGTACGATCTGAACGCAAAAGCGACTGCCGCGGGCTGGCTTGAATACGCACCCATTTCTGATGATCGGGGCAAGTTCTCCCAAGTCTTTGGGAATTTCCTGCCACAAGCCCATGCGCAGGCCATAGCCTTTGTCGCCCTCGTCCGGATAGAGTGTTGAGATCGAGTGTTCTGACATATCAGCATATTGAGGCTCTGTATCATCAGAACGAATCCACCACATGTTTGCGCCCCAGTCAGCCCTGTCGGGCATGCCGATCTTGATCTGTCGTGTTCCCATCCTTGGAATGAGATAGTCTTTGACGAAAAGCGCATCATCACTGGCGTCACGGCGTTTATCCGAGATGCAAAACGCAATCGGTCTGCCGACATCTTCTTCCAATTTACGGAATCGCTCGGCGATTCCGTCTGCGCTCCGCGGATTGAGTTTGCCTGCGATAGCCCAGCCAAAGGGCCGGTCATCGACTTCGAATATGAAGGGCCTGCCATTTTCCAGGACATAATCGATTCGTACGAGCGGGGAAGATACGCCGTATCTGTCGTGCATCAGATTGGGCCTTGTCGGAGCGAAGGCGGCACCCCAGGATTCGAGGATGCGTTCAAGCGTCTGTCTTTCGGATGTACTGATCGCAATCGCATGACTGGTCACGCGAGTGTCCATGCTGGAGTTGATGGCCAAACGCTCGACATTAAGCCGGCTGCTGAGCCATTGTGGGATAGTAGGGTGATTCATGGTGTCAATGAACTATGTCTGATGCCAGGACGAATTGTCATGGCAGGTTAACCCATCAGTGTATTTGCCTTATCGATATAAAACAAAACCAGCTCCTTGGGTGAAGAGCTGGCTTGTATCCTTCTTTTCAAACTGTTCCTGTCCTCCTAAAGTTTGACACAAGCAAAATCTCCACCCGTTTTGAGGGCTAGCAGGTTCAGTGCCAGAAGATTAAATGCTTGATGCATGGCCAATATGGTATATCAGGCGGCTGATTTATGCAATCTCTCCGTGTGATTCATTGCAAAAACTCGCGCCGTATCTTATACTATTGCCCGTATATGCATACTCAGTCATTCGTCGCGAAGACAAGCACAAAGCCATTCATTCGGGTGGCTATTTGTGCTTTCCGATGCGATGCCAGGCTGTCATAATCGATTCTTCTCACAAGATCCATTTTGCAAAAAGCCCTGGCGAGAGCCAGGGTTTTTTCGTAAGAACAGGAAGTCTGAGCAGAGGGTACGATGACTGATCGAATCCTCCGCCCAGCCTTCACGCTGGATCACATGCGCGGGTGCGCATGTGCATTAGTTCTTTCTTTCTCATCAACAAAAAACAGAACGCCAGACAAGTCAGAAATCATGAATGCAAACACTAAAATAATCATTGTCGGAGGCCAGTCAAACGGCCTTCACATGCTCACAGGCCTCGCTCGTCAATTGAGGGCAGCATCTGTCGATGGAGCGCCGATCACTGTTATTGAATGTGCGACGGTCGAGGAGGCCTCACGTCACCTCACTTCGAATGGCGGAGAAAACGAACCGGATGGCTGCTTTCTCGTATTTCCAACAAGGGGGATGGCAGGAAAGAGGGTCATGCGCCCATTTGCCCCTGGATTCGGTAATATTCCCAGCTCGACCCTGAAGGGGTTTACGTGGGGGTTGCTCGTATCACCCGAGCGTGCAGCAAAGTTCACGGGCTTCGCATCAAATGCCTCATCGCAAATTGCCGCTTGGATGCTTGCGGGGTCGAAGGCGGACGGTGGAGGGGGTATTGCCGTTGCTGCTCAGGAACACGTCACGGTCTTTCCATGGGGTCCTGCCCTGTCGAAAAAAAAGAAGCCCCGTCAAGGACCCGGAAGAGAAGACCACTGCTTCTCGCTGCCTGGATATGCACCCTCCAGAGTGTTTAGGGGCAGACGTCGGCATTTCAAATCAGATGCCTGTTCCTGATACGGAATCCGAAGACATCACGAAGTCAAAGCCCAGTCCCGCCAGGGACTGGGCTTTTCTACATCATGAAAAACCCACAGCGCAAGAGGGTCAAAAAAGTTGTTTTTTGATATAATGCATTAACATTTAACTCAAAACCATGGCAAAAGACGACTCAAAAAAAGCAGCGACAGGGAGCTATGGCGCAGATGCCATCCAGGTCCTCGAGGGACTGGAACCGGTACGAAAGCGTCCCGGCATGTATATCGGTACGACAGGTCCTGAGGGTCTCCATCACCTTATCTGGGAAATCTTCGACAACTCCAGAGATGAGGCCATGGGAGGGCATTGCGATCATATCGAGGTTGCGCTTTTGCCTGATGGCTATATTCGAGTTGTGGACAATGGCCGAGGAATCCCTGTGGACATCCATCCAAAGACAAAGGTTTCCGCACTCGAGACGATCATGACCACGCTTCATGCAGGAGGCAAGTTCGGAGGCGAGGGTACTGGCTACAAGGTTTCCGGAGGATTGCACGGAGTGGGTGCATCCGTAATGAATGCACTCTCCATTCATGCACAGGCAATCGTGTACAAGAACGGCGGCATCCATACTCAGGAGTACAAGATTGGCAAGCCGCAGTACAAGGTAAAGCAGGTTGGCAAGACCAAGGAACATGGTTCGATCATCCTGTTCAAGGCAGATGCCGAGATTTTCAAGGAAGGCGTGATATATGATTGGCAAAAAGTAGTCAACCATTTGCGCCAGCAGGCATATCTCGTAAAGGGGCTCGAGATCAATGTAATCGATGCTAGGACTGCTGATGAAAAGCTCATCAAGAATATCCTTGCCGATTATTCGGTCATCTATCTCAAGGATCAGCGTCTCAACGTGCCTTCGATGTCATTCTATTTCGAAGGTGGTCTCCGATCGCTTGTCGCGTTCTACAACCAGAGCCAGAAGCCATTGCATAAGTCGATTTTTTATACTGAAAAGGAAACCAAAGGCACCAATCAGGACGTGCAGGTTGAAATCGCGCTCCAGTACATAGACGATATCAATTCCAAGATCGTCGCATTCGCCAACAATACCTATAACTCAGAAGGCGGAACGCATGTCGCCGGATTCAAGACCGCTCTGACCAGAAGCATCAATGCATATGCCAAGAAAAACAATATCATCAAGGAAAGCGACGAAAGCCTGACGGGAGATGACGTGCAGGAAGGTCTCGTTGCCGTAGTCTCGGTCAAGCTCCCCGAAATCCAATTCGAGGGACAGACCAAGGCAAAGCTCGGATCGACAGAGGCTCAGGCAGCGACCGCATCGGTATTTGCCGAAGCGTTCGCAGAATACATGGAGGAAAATCCTGATGACGCCAAGGCTATCATCGGCAAGGGTCTTCTTGCCATGCGAGCCCGCAAGGCTGCCAAGGCCGCAAAGGATTCCGTACTCCGAAAGGGCGCGCTCGAAGGCATGACATTGCCAGGAAAGCTCGCTGACTGTCAGAGCAAGCGCGCTGAGGAATCAGAACTCTTCATCGTGGAGGGAGATTCGGCGGGCGGTACCGCGAAGATGGGTCGCGACCGGCGAACTCAGGCGGTATTGCCGCTCCGAGGAAAGATCCTCAATATCGAGCGAGCGCGACTCGACAAAATGCTTGCCTCAGAGCAGATTCGCAACCTTGTCGTTGCCATGGGTACGGCTATCGGCGACTTGTTCGATATCTCAAAGCTCAGATATCACAAGATCATCATCGCGACCGATGCCGACGTGGACGGCGCGCATATTCGCACGCTCATCCTCACGCTGTTGTATCGATATTTTAGGCCTCTCATCGAAGGCGGATTCATCTATATCGCGCAGCCACCGCTCTTCAAGGTCAAGATGGGCAAGGAGATCAGCTATTTCTACAGCGATGAGGAGCTGCAGAATCATTTGAAAAAAATGGGATTCGATGCCAATGAATTATTGGAAAAGGAAAGCGAAGGCGGCGACGAGAATGAGGGGGGTGAATCGGAGGGCGAGAACGCCGATAATACTGAGGGTGATGAAAATGAAGGAGAAGAAGTCGCCGCAGGCAAGGGCGCCAAAGGCAAGTCAAAGGCGCATAAGCCTCATATTCAGCGATACAAGGGTCTCGGAGAAATGAATGCAGAAGAGCTCGGCGAGACGACCATGGATGTAAAGCAGCGCGTATTGAAGCAGGTTGCCATCGAAGACGCGGCAGAGGCCGACAAGGTCATCGACGTATTGATGGGAAGCGACGTACCGTCCAGAAAGACATTCATCCAGACGAATGCCAAGACCGCGAGGCTGGACGTCTGATTTCCCGAATCGGAAGTGAATTTTTCATCAAGTCTTCCAATAAGAAAAACTCCGATCTTCGAGCGAAGCCGGAGTTTTCTTTTTGTTTAAGCAAATCGGATATTACATTTGTGACGGAGCTGGAGTCGATCCCTTGTTGGTACAGTCGGTGCAGCATTTTTTATGTGCAATGATTTCATATACCGCGGAGATTCCGACAAGTATGTAGATAATCTTCGAGATCATCGCATCCATTCCTCCGAATAGATAGCCGACATCGAATCCTGTAAGTCCGAAAACAAGCCAGTTAAGGCCTCCGATTGCCAACAGGATAAACGTAAGTTTGTGCATAATGTGTTTTTTATGTTGTTAAAAGGCCGTAATAGCGGCTCTTGCATGTGTGCACCTATAAGTATATCGCATTTTCGGACCATGCGATCGCGATTACGATGCTGAATGGGGATGATATGAAAAGAGCCGCACCCATCTGGAGCGCGGCTCTTTTGTCTGTGGTCTATCAAAAGACCGGGGATGATATTACCAATTCGTATTGACCGTCACCGAGCTCGCATTGTTTGATTCGTTCGGTTCGTAGATCTGATTGTTCGAATCAGCGGTGATCGTGATCGTTGACGCACCATAGTTCACAGTATCGAATCCTACGATGATTCGCGTTGAGGCTCCGGGAGCGAGCCCTGATTCCTGTGCGGAATAGGTATTGTATGTCGATCCTCCAAGATCGGCACGCCATGCCCAGACAGGCACGGTCGTGCCGCCGACATTGGTGACCTGGAATCGGACTGCGATTTTCTGTCCCACGCGAGGATAGCTGTTCGCGACGAACTGCCCGAACATATCCACGGTTCCAGTCTGCAAGATTGTCGTCTGCAGGTCTCCGGAAGTGCCGGAATTATATGATCCGTTGCCATTACCATAATTCGTGCCGGCAGAATAGATCTGAGAAGTCGCCGTATTATTGCTACGATTCTGATCGTTTGTGGCGCTTGCCGTATCGACTGCGATGGTTACGACCTGATTTCCCGCAACAGGATGGTCAAATCGTGCCTCACCGGTTATGGCGCTTCCAGCAAAGAGGGAATTGACCGGTCCGAGTGTGCGGACCCTGTCAGATGCATCATTTGATGGCATATCGACTCTTGCGGTCCACGGGCCAGTGGCATAAAGGCCTCGGTTTTCCACCTTGAATTTAACGACAACCATATCGTCGGTCGAGAATGTATTTGTCGGGATGAATTGTCCCGTAGTCTTGCTTATGATGCCTTTTGAAATAATCTCAACGGCAATGTCAGAAGGCCCGACCGTCCTGTAATTAGGATTCGATGCCTGGCCGTTGTCATTTGAAGTGGACGTATGTGATCCGCTCGAAGTGTTGCTTGAAGAATTCGAAGACGAGTTCGATCCGCCATTCCAGTTCGAAGGATTGTTAGGGCCTCCCGTAGATGCGCTGTTCGGGCGAGGTGATGTATTCGTTCCAGCCGGAGCAGGTACCCAGTTTTGCGTGCTCGATGCGCTCGGATTCGTGAGGTCTCTTATTGAGAATCCTCCGCGTCCATTGTGAGTAGTGGTTGCAACCTGCGCGGCATTGCTTGCATTCGCATCCGTATTGGTATCAGTACCAGGCGTGCTTGATGCATTGCCAGAAAATACGTTTCCGATCGAGAGGCTCGCAGAGGCGAGGGAGTTGAGCGCCTTTGGAACGACCTTCACGATTCCTACGGATAGGAATACGAGGAAAATCAAAATGATCGCGACAATGACGAGCTTTATCGCGGTACGCAGCGGCTTCTTTTCTTCCTTTGTGTCGGCTGTGCTATTCATGATGATTTTTTTGGTTAAAGGGCCTAGCGCGGGTCTTTTGTGACGGAAATGCGTGTCATGTCATGCCCGGCCTGGCACCTTTCTTATAACATATATATTATACTACAAAGGATATATTTGTCAAGCTATAGACATATGATATACTTGAGGCAAGAAAGCGCCGCATGGCGGCACGTCAGTACAGTTTTTACGCATATTTTACGCATACGATATGAAGCATCTTTTTCAAAAGCACGAAGTACAGTTCATCGCATGGTTCTGCGGCATGTTCATCGTCAGCGTCGCGGTGCTCTCGATGCTCGGACTCCTTCCTTCCGAATTCATGCCGGAAGGTGGCAGGACATTCGAGCAGGTGACGAGGGATGCCGTTCGCGAGATCGTCGAGGGCAGGCCTCTTGATCCGAGCCGCAATGCGGGAACGGCATCACCTGGCAATTCAGGATCAGGCAGTGCGACGCGTGATACGCGCTCTGGCTCCGGCAACTCCGATATGCCAGCGCGTACGGACAGGAATGATTCGAATATGGGGACGGGCAGCCAGATTTCGACCGCCTCACAAATTCAGACGAATACGGGTGCGACCATGTATGCCGAAGAGCCGACTCGTCTCGTCATACCTTCGATTTCCGTCGATACGGTCATCAGCAATCCGAAATCTACGTCATATGAAATCCTGGATGCGGCTCTCACCAAGAGCGCCGTCCGATATCCTGGCTCCGGATTGCCCGGAGTTGGCAATATGTTCATATTCGGGCATAGCACGGGTTTTAGTGTCGTGCAGAATCAGGCGTACAAGGTGTTTAACAAGCTGAAAAACGTAAAGCAAGGCGCAACCGTTACCGTCTATTCGAAAAGCGCCGTATACGAATACAAGGTCTCGAGCGTGAAGCTTGTCGACAAGAGCAAGCAGCTCGTCGAATTCGATACCGTCACGAATATGCTGACCTTGTCCACATGCGACAGTTTCGGCAGGGAACAGGATCGGTATGTGGTGGAGGCGAGTTTGGTTGGCGTGAGGAAATTAAATATTTAGCAGAAAGAATTTTGATAAAAGAATAACCGGAGAGCTGGCACGTATGCCTGCTCTCCGGTTCTCAAACCTCCTCGCGAATTATTTCTTCGCTGGAGGCCGTTTGGTCACGGGGCCTATCCACATGGACAGGCCTGTCAATTCCTCAACCTTTGCCATCGTTATGCCCGTACCACGGGGCATATGCTCGAAGCGGAAGCGGACCACAGCCTTGTCCTCGGAAATGACTCCGTGGGGCATGTGATCCAACTGCATTTTCTTCGGATGGCCTTTCGGCAATCTGAGAAGCGCTTCGAACGCAGCGATATCTTCCTTACTCGGTTCGGGAAGATCGATCTTGAAGACAGGGACCGCCTGCTTCTTGTCGCCCTTCGTAACATACGTTACGTAGGGATTGTCGCTGATGGCTTTACCGGTGATGACCACGGGGTCGCCGACTCCCATCGTGTTGAAAACACGCTGGGCACCTCTATCGTTGAGGCGGATGCAGCCATGACTGGCGGCATAATGCCTCTCGATCCCTTTGTGGATACATATCCCACGGAGGTTTCCGTGCATATCACGGAACTCCAGCTCGAGCGCCCACTCGAGGCCGATGCCAGGCCGGATCTGGTCCTTGCGGACGATCTTCACGGCACCGACATTGCCCTCATGGTCGAACGTGCTCGGCGTCGGGAAGCTCTCGCCTCCTTCCAACGAGTTGCGTCCGGTGGTGCAGGTCCAGTCGAAGACGACTGCGACTTCATCACCGCGTTTTTCAACGATGACGAGCGTCTGTCTGCCTTCGACATTGGGCTCTTGCTCGATCCAGACGAGCGGCCGGCCTTCGACGAACGAAGGCATCAGCATCTGCGCCTGGTCTTTTGGGAGCGTTCGGATGGCGACGGATGCAGCGGCCTTCGGTTCGGGTTTTGATGGCTCCGGCGTTTTGGGTACAGAGGCATCGGGCGTCTGCTTTTTCGCAGGTTTCGCCACCACTGAGGGTTTCGCGGTAGGGGGTGGTTTTGGCGTACCAGTCGGCGAAGTTTCTATCTTCTCTTCCATTGGTTCTGGGATGCGAAACCACTTGTTCGTGTAGGGGCATTTCACGATGACCCCCGGCGCTGTTCCTGCGATATCGACCAGTTGGGTCTTGCTGGCATGCGGGCTGTATACGAACCCAGGCCTTCCTGGTACCCGAGTGCCGAAAGGAATCGCTCCTTTTTCGGCTTCTGGTAGGTCGTTTGGGTTCGTGACGGTCCTCGACGAATCCGCTGGCTTTTTCGAAGTCGCTGTGGTTTCTGCAAGTGCGGCGAATGGGAGCGCCATCGTGATGGCGAGCATGAGTAGTCTTTTCATGGGGTGGGGGTATGGTTGGGTTGTTTGTGGTGTGAATGAGCGATGCTTGCAGCTGAACAAACAGCTGGGCGTTTTTGTCTGAAAAATGCGGAGTGCATGTTTTCAGATACCGGTAATTATTATACATATCATATGAGTATATGTCAAGTATGAAAAAAGCCACCGGTTTCCCGGTGGCCTCGATTTCGATGGAGGGCTCTAGCGGCTCTCCCTGTTTGGCTGTGGGCCACGATATGGCCCTTGTTTGGCCATGATGGCCGCCAGCTTCTCTGGCGTGATGACGACCCCTGCTGGGGCCGTCTGGACTGAACCGTCGGGTCTGATCACCACGGCCTCGTTCGGGCCTGGTTGCCTGATTGGCCGATCAGCCGGCGTGCCGGCGCGGACCACGCGCCCGTCGTCGAGGGGTTTGCCAGCCCCATCGTAATGAACTCTCATTACGTTGGGGCTGGTGTCGGTAACGACTTTGCGCCCGCGGGGAGCATTGCTCCTGCCTGCGCTAGGGGGCAGAGTCCGTACTTCGGGAGCGGACCCGGAGGGTCCGATCAGATCAGCTCCGGGCGGTTCCCCAGAGCTGGTGACCTCGACAGCGGTAGCTGCGGCAGGTTCCCGACCGTAGCCGGGATCCGACCGCCGGCAGCTCACTGCCAGAAGGGTGAGGGCGGCGAGGGCGATGCGGAAAAACTTTTTCATGGTTTGGTGGATGGTGGGTTGGAGTTGGTTGCTTTTTACAGCTAGCAGCTTTCAATATTTTTGATTGAAACCTAGTAGCTGTAAAAAGCAAGTGACCTTTCCTTCCTTATCCGACGAGCCATGAGCGTCAAAGAGCGAACTGAGAATACTATATCATGTAATATAAATATGTCAAATATATGAAACCTGGCAATTACGTAAATGGCTAAGAATGGGCGTCATTTTAAGAAAGTATCTGGTAGCTGGCATTTCTTTATCAAATTATACGGCTCTATATATGGATATACTGGAAATACGAGCAATCTGTCTCTGAAAATGGCCAATAGGAAGACTGAACACGGGCAGTGCCGTATGGGGTATATACTTGACAGCATATATATATTAATATATAATAATAGCGTTATGATGAAAATAAAAACAACATTCAAATACGCCCTCGGAGCCATTGCTGTGCTTGTCATGGCCGTCGTGTTCGCGATGCCGAATACGGCCTCGGCCGATTGGGATGACTATGGCCTCGATGATAGCTATGGATTCAATGACGACTACTATGTAGATTATCCTATCTACACTCAGTCATATGAAAACGACGATTATTATGTCGACTACCCAATCTACACTCAGTCATACGCAAATGACGACTACTATGTAGATTACCCGATCTATAATCAGTCATATGTGGATGATTATTACCAGCCATATTATTCAGGGTACGCATACCAACCCCAGTCATACTACTACCAGGCATACGAGCAGCCTCAGTCGACTCCGTACATGTATACGCCCGCTCCGAACTATGCGTATCAGTACACTACGCCTCCATCAGGCGGATCAAATACGAATGTTGCCAATTCTTCATCAAATGCTACTGCAAGCAATACGAACGTAAACAATAACAATAACGTCAACAATAACCCGATCAATATCGTGATCAATGGAGGGATTCCGGTCAACGGAACGACATACAATAACCCTTCACAGTATCTTGACGGAAGCTGTTATATCTCTCCTTCATCAAACGTATATCTGAACCAGGATGTGACATTCACTGCGAATGCGACTGGAGGAAACGGATCATATACGTACTCATGGTCTGGATCAGATGGAATATCGAGCAATGCTCGGACATTCACAGGACGATTCTCGACACTCGGTCCAAAGACCGCGACTGTTACGATCTACTCGAATGGTCAGTCGATCTCGCGAACATGTTCTACGAATGTCGACAACTATAATTACGTTTCGAACAATACCCTCGGAGTCTACTGTATAGCGAATCCCATCACTGCCTCTGTCGGTCAGAACGTAATCTGGACGGCATATGTGACTGGAGGAAACAGCTATAACGGATATGGCACTAACGCGTATACATATTCATGGACAGGTACTGACGGGCTTTCATATGGAAACTCGCAGGCCATCCAGAAGACATACTCTACGGGAGGGCTAAAGAATGCAATCGTCACGGTATACGGAAACGGCCAGACACAGACAGCGTCTTGCAATATGACCGTCACTGGCGGAGCACCCGTCTCAAATGTCACTGTCATCCGAGAGCCAGGGGCAGGAACTCCGATTTCCGGAGTATTCCTAAGCCAGGTTCCTGCAACGGGAATCAGCTTCGGCTGGAAAGTCGCCCTATTCATCCTCGGTCTTCTCATCTGGAGCGCCTATGTCGGATACGTCATGGTGTCCAGGAAGAAGCGACTTGCGATTGCAAATGCATCAGGCATGTCAGCGGCAGCGATGCCAAAGAATGCGTCTGTCGAGGACAGGGTAAACCAGTTCAAGATCGACAATATGCGAAAGAAGGGATTGGTACGATAATCGATATCGATTTCCGAAGCGCGATCTGATAGCAATCTGATAGCGAACAGAAAACCGCCATTCGAGAGAGTGGCGGTTTTCGCATGCTTCGAATCGCATGCCGAATGTATAAAATGGATGAAAAAGCAGAAGCCGCCGGCAGATGCGCCGGCGGCTTTGTGTGGTCTGGGATGCTTTCTGTCCCTCCAGGGCGGGGGTGGCTGTTATGTATTGCCACCCGAATCTCTGTACATGGACGCTCCTCCGAAGCCATCATTTTTTAAGTCGAGCGAGGGCGGACCGTCCGGACGCGTTACTGTTTCGGACGTGGGCGGGCGGGGTGCGGCTGGTTCAGGCGATGCGGGCGCGGCCGCTGCCAGCGGGGCTGGGCTCAGTACAAAGGTTCTGGAATTGGGAGGTGCTGATGCTGCTGGTGTACTGCCAGCTTGCACGGATTCGGCAGGAGTGGCAGGAGGTCTCGATAGCGCTTCTGCCGACTCAAGGTGCATGCGCTTGGCATCCCTTTTCTTCTGGTAATTCCCGTACATGTCGAGGCAGAGCAGGATGCACCAGAGGTATCCGACGGCTGCTAGGGCAGCCAGGTAGAAGACCCATACGAAGAAGACGCAGGGTGCGCCCCATCCGTCTTGGGGCCACTTCGGATAGAACTGTTCATGCCCTCGCTTGGTTAGAGGCAGTGAGGCGGAATAGCCCGGGTGGGTTACGATGAAATGAATCATCGTTGCCACTGCCAGTGGCAGTACGAACAATAACATGAATTCGATCATGGCTGTGTGTCTGGTTTGTTGTCGCGCGTATGCGCTTTGTTGTTCGGCTGTGGTATGGATTGCAGATGTATAGCCGATGAACATCTGACAGGAGA
>JACCDM010545260.1_pt1 | contig 31895 bp, 32 predicted proteins | sample 7445851 | NCBI WGS metagenome assembly JACCDM01 (sample SAMN15323438, study PRJNA562643) | freshwater metagenome | isolation source: river surface water | place: USA:Blue River Watershed | collected 2017-08-16
CCCCGCCCTGGATCTGGCCGCGATCGGCCATCTTGCACAGCGCCGCGGCATCCACCGTGGAGGGCATCTCGGGGTTGACGGTTTCCACCGCGGCCAAAATGGCTACCTTGGGATGAACGACCCCGAGGGTGTGGGCGAGGTCGATGGCGTTTTGAATGATGTCCGCCTTCTCGAGCAAGGAGGGGCTGATGTTCAAGGCGGCATCGGTGACCATCAGAGGCTTGGGGTAGAGCGGCACGTCAAAGCGAAAGACATGGGACATGCGACGTCCGGTACGCAAGCCCGGTTGAGCCAGCACGGCATGCAGCAGTTCATCGGTGTGCAGGCTGCCCTTCATGAGGATTTCGAGCTCTCCCTGCACTGCCATCGACGCTGCTCGTTGGGCGGCCTCATGGCTGTGGGCGACGGGCACGATCTCCACCCCCTGCAACGACAGCTTTGCCGCCTGTGCGGCAGCACGAATCTTGTCCTCAGGGCCGATCAGCACCGGCACAATGAGGCCATGCGAAGCGGCATCGAGCGCTCCACTGATCGACTCCGCATCGCAGGGGTGCACCACCCCGCAACGCACGGGGGACAAGCCTTTGGCCATGGCCAAGAGGGCGCTGAACCGCGCTTGCGGATCGATCAGCTGAATGGACGGTGCATCGACGCGCGGACGTCGCACCTTGTGGGTGGGGGCCATCACACGGGCCATGCCGCGCAGCACCAGGGCGCCGGTCTGGTTGGTGACCTGGCAAGCCAGATCGACGCGGTGGTGCTCGTCGTCCTTGGCGGCCACGGTGACCTCCACCGTCAGGGTGTCCCCCACGCGGACCGGGCGCAGAAAGTCCAGATCCTGGTGGAGGTGGATCGTGCCTGGCCCCGGAAATTCGGTACCCAGCAGGGCCGAGATCAGCGAGCCGCCCCACATGCCATGGGCGATCACGCCATGAAACACGGTGTCATTGGCGTACTCGGGGTCCAGGTGGGCGGGGTTGGTGTCGCCCGACACCGCGGCGAAGGCCTGGATGTCGGCCCGTTGAAGGGTGCGTTGCAAGCGTGCACTCTGACCGATCGACAGTTCGTCGTAGGTCACGTTGTCAATCCAGGTGGAGGTGTCAATGCTGTTCATGGCGCAGTCGGGCTTTGGGCACGTCAGCCCTGGGACGTGTCAGGGGCTGCCGGGTCACCGAAGAGTTGATGGATATCCAGATGCAGTCCGTCAATGCCGGGCTTGAACCCGGCGATGGTCAGGTGCAGTTCCGCGTCTTCCAGGATGCGCCGACTCAGGTCAAGACCCATGTCCTCAATCAGGTGGCGTTCGAGTTCGTAGCGCAACACCAGCAATCCGCGCAATTCGGTCCAGGCACGTGCGCGCAAGTGGAGCACAGCGTGCGGGTGTTCGTCTCGGCCGGTAGGCGCCTCGGTGTGGTGCAGCACGCGCTCAACGTCTTGTTCCTCATCCAGTTTCAGGTCCAGGGCAATGGCCAATCGGGCAATGCGCATGGTCAGGTCGGTGACGGAAGACTCCCGGCGCAAGACCTCTTGGGTGTGCGGGTCCAGGGCGATATTGAGGGGGACGTTCATGGTGGAGGCGCGTGGCGGGAAGGCGCTACACTGGCCTAGCCGTCTCAGGGTGCGACACCGCACAGTATGCACCGTGCCCAGGGTGTTGGAATCAAAACGAAGCCGGCATTGTGATCCGTCTTGATCTGAGTCAAACTTACACCGGCTGGGCAGCTGATGCGCATCTGCCGGATACCCGCCAAGGGACTGGAATTTCGCATGAACACCACACACACCGCCGCCACTGAATTGCCCCGCGACCAGGAACTGGTGCTCAAGGTCATTCCCATGCCGGCGGACTGCAACGCGAACGGCGACATCTTCGGAGGCTGGGTCATGGCGCAGGTGGACCTGGCCGGCGCGGTGTTGCCGGCGCGTCGGGTCAACGGCCGCATGGCCACCGTGGCGGTCAACCAGTTTGTGTTCAAGCAGCCGGTCAAGGTGGGGGACATCCTGAGCTTTTTTGCCCGCATCACCCGGGTGGGCAACACGTCGGTGACGGTACAGGTCGAGGTGTACGCCGAGCGGATTCGCCAGCAGGGTGTGTACCTGAAGGTGACCGAGGCCACGCTCACCTATGTCGCCATTGATGACGAGGGCCGCCCACGCAGCATTGCGCCGCAGGCCTGAGGGACCGCACCGGGGCTGGTGCGCGCTGTTTGGCCTTGACGTGTCCGGTCAGGACGCGGGTCGGGGTTGCACCAGCACAATGGCCATGGCACAGAGGATGAACCCCAGCGCCAGCCAGTCGGTCAGGGCGATGGTTTCGCCCAGAAAAAAATTACCCCCCAGCAGGCCGATCACCGGCACCAGCATGATGGACAAGCCGCTGGCCACCGGGGTGAGTTTGCGTGCCACCAGAAACCAGGCCACATAACTCACCGCAAAAGTCATCACACCGCCATAGCCAATGGCCAGCCATTGCGTGCCGTTGGGCCAGCGCCAGGCGTCGAACTCGAGCACCAGCGCCATCACGCTGAGGCACACCGCGCCCGCGGCCAGTGACCAGAAGGTCAGGGTGATATTGGATATGGACAGCCGGGTGTTCTTCATCATGGCGTTTCCGATGCCCCAGGAGATCGCCGCGCCAAAGGTGAACAGCAAACCCAGGGGTTGCCCGGCAAAGTGCGACATCTCGTCGATACCCAGCAGCACCGTGGCGGTGAGCGAGCACAGCACACCCAGCGTGGCGCGCCAGGTGAGGGGGCTGCGGTACAGCAGCACGCTGGCCAGTAGCGCCCAGACCGGCATGGTGTAGCCGATGATGGCGGCACGCCCCGAATTGAGGAGTGAAATGCCATAAACCAGGCCGACATGCCAAAGCACCATGTTCGGGATGCTCAATCGCAGCGTGGTCCAACGCTCCGCAGGCGGGACCCACAACGATTCGCCACGGTAACGCGCATACAGACCCAGCACGCAAGTGCCCAGGATGAAGGTCAAGGCACGAAAACTTGACGGGGGGTACTCCGTCACCACGAACTTCATGATGGGGTAGTTCAGTCCCCAGGAACAGGTCACCACCAGAATCAGGAACAGGTCCAGGCCGGTGATGCGGTTGGTGGGGGCGGAGGGGGGCGTCGAAGCAGTCATGGGGTTTCGGCACAGGGCCTGTGCACTATAGCCTTTTACGCGGGCTCACCACCCGTTGTCCATCAGGGCGCCCGTCAGCCGGTGGTGGTCAATTGTGACTATGATGGAAACCGCGGCGGATGGCCTCGTTGAGTTATCGACTGAGAAGGTTTTGGCCTCCCATGTTGCCGCCCAGCCTCAGACACCCAGGAGACTCCTCATGCAAGTCGAACGTTTTCACCATGTGGCCTATCGCTGTCTTGACGCCAAGCAAACCGTCGAGTGGTACGTCAAACATCTCAACATGAACTTCGTGCTCGCCATTGCCGAAGACCAAGTGCCCAGCACCCATGCGCCCGACCCCTACATGCACGTCTTCATGGACGCCGGCGGTGGCAATGTGCTGGCCTTTTTCGAGTTGCCCAATTCGGCCCCGATGGGTCGCGACACCAACACCCCTGAGTGGGTGCAGCACATCGCGTTCAAGGTCGACAGCGTGAAGACCCTGGAGGAGACCAAGGCCCGCTTGGAGGCTGCTGGGGTGCCGGTGCTGGGCGTCACCGACCACACCATTTTCAAGAGCATTTATTTCTTTGACCCCAATGGCCACCGGCTGGAACTCGCCTGTGACACGGGCACGCCCGACATGTACCGCAAGCTCGACGCGGTGAAGTGGGACATGCTGGAGGAGTGGAGCAAAACCAAACGAGCGCCCAAGCACGCCGCCTGGATGCACGACAAGGAATTCGACGCTGCCCATTGAAGGCGCCATGCCCTGCTGAAGCAGGCCCTCGTCCGCGACCTGGCCCTCAAGAACGCCTCGCCGCATCGCACCCCCGTCCCGACAATACCGCCATGACCACGCTCAACGAAACCCATGACCCCGCGCTGCGCAGCTGGGTTGAATCAGCCAACGGCTCAAGCACCGACTTCCCCATTCAGAACCTGCCTTTCGGCGTGTTTCGCCGGCGCCACAGCGCCGAGACATTTCGTGGTGGTGTGGCGATTGGGGATCACATAGTCGACCTCGCTGCGTTGGCGCGCGCCGGCTTGCTCCAGGGCTTGGCCCAATCAGCTGCCCAGGCGGCCAGCGCAGACAAGTTGAACGCACTGATGGACCTGGGGCAGCCGGCCTGGAGTGCGCTGCGTCTGGGGCTGTCTCGCGCCCTGCGTCAAGGCGCGGCGCAACAGCCCATCGTGCAGACCTGTCTGGTGCCCATGGCAGAGGCTGAGTTCGATGTGCCGGCGCGCATTGGTGACTACACCGATTTCTACACCTCGGTTCACCACGCCACCAATGTCGGCCGCCTGTTCCGCCCGGACAACCCGCTGCTGCCCAACTACAAGTGGGTGCCCATCGGTTACCACGGCCGTTCGTCCAGCATCGGTGTATCCGGCCAGCAGTTTCGTCGTCCCTTGGGGCAGACCCTCGCGCCTGGTGCCACCCAACCCGTTGTCGGACCGAGCAAGCGATTGGACATCGAGCTGGAGCTCGGGGTGTTCATGGGACGTGGCAACGCCCTGGGTGATCCGATCGCCATCGAGGAGGCTGAACAGCATGTGTTTGGCTTGTGCCTCTTCAACGATTGGTCGGCGCGCGACATCCAGGCCTGGGAATACCAGCCCCTGGGCCCGTTCCTGGCCAAGAGCTTCGCCAGCACCCTCTCGCCCTGGCTGGTAACCCTAGAGGCGCTGGCGCCGTTTCGCGTGCCGTTCTCGCACCCGCCCGAAGACCCGCAGCCGCTGCCCTACCTGGACAGCGCCGCCAACCGCGCCAGCGGAGGACTGGACATCGAGCTGTCGGCCGAGTTGCAAACCCCGCTCATGCGCGAGCGTGGGGTTGCACCGCATCGCCTGTGCCTCACCAACTACCGGCACGCGTACTGGACGGTGGCCCAGATGGTGGCGCACCACACTGTCAACGGCTGCAACCTGAACGCCGGGGACCTCCTGGGCAGCGGGACGCTCTCCGGCCCCGAGCCCGGTCAGGAGGCTGCCTTGCTGGAGCTGACCGTGGGGGGCAAACAACCAGTGCAGTTGCCCCATGGCGAGCAGCGTGTCTTTCTCGAGGACGGTGACACCGTGACCTTGCGCGGCTGGTGTCAGCGTGAGGGCGCGGCCCGCATCGGTTTTGGCGAGTGCGTTGGCACCGTGTTGCCGGCTCGCCTGTAAGCCTGTGAGCCTGGAGGCCGCGCGCATCACACACCCCTGGTTGGCACTGCGTGCCATGCTGGCGGTGCAGATGTTGGCCTCTCTGGTGCTGAGCACGGCGGCGGTGATCAGCCCCGCCGTTGCGCCCTCACTCGACCTCCCCCCCGAACGTGTCGGCGTGTTTGTGGCACTCGCCTACCTGGCCGCCATGGCCGGCGGATTGCCCACCGGCCATTGGGTGGCGCGTTGGGGTGGCGTGCGCGTCAGCCAGGCATCGCTGCTGTATTTGATGTTGGGCACCTGGCTTGCGTGTGTGGGTGAGCCTTTGTGTCTGCTGTTGGCCGCGCTGTGCATCGGCTTTGGGTACGGACTGTCCAACCCATCAGCCACGGCAGTGCTGGCTCGGCACGTACCGGCGCAGGCCTCGGGCTTGTTTTTCTCGATGAAGCAAGCGGGCGTTCCCCTGGGGGTGGCCCTGGCGGGTCTGTCCATGCCGCTGGGCTTGCGCTGGTTAGGCTGGCAACCCTCGGTCTTTGTGGCCGGTGCGTTGTGCCTGCTGCTGTGCCTGTGGTTGTGGAGCACGGTCACCCGCTTGCAACCTGCCGATGAACGGCGACCTGTGCCAGCGGGCACGCGTTGGTGGAGCGCCTTGCTGGATGTAGGCCGAGACCGTGAACTGCGTCGACTGGGTCTGGTGTCCCTCGTCTATGCCATGGCACAACAGGGGTTTGTCACTTTTCTGGTGTCGCTGCTGCACCTGCAAGGCGGGTTGACGCTGGCGGTGGCCGCGGCCATTCTGGCGGCTTCCCAGGTGGCCAGCACAGCCGCGCGCGTGGGGTTTGGTCATGTGGCGGATCGGTGGGTGTCGCCGCCCCGGTTGCTGGGCTGGTTGGGGATTGCCATGAGCCTGGGACTGGTGTTGCTGGCCTGGGTGGGCACGACGGGGCATGTGCTGGGCAGCGCGTTGGTGGCGCTGGTGTGCAGCACCTTTGTCATGGGGTGGAACGGCGTCTTCTTTGCCGAGCTGGTCAGGACCGCGCCGCGTGAGCGCCTGGCCAGCGCCGCCGGTACCACGCAGTTTCTGACCTTTGCCGGTGCCATGTCGGGCCCTTTTCTGGTGTCGCAGTGGGTCAGTTGGGGCGGAAGCTACGCGCAGGGCCTGGTGTGGATGGCGTTGTGCCCCATCGTCATCGGACTCTGGCTGCTCAGACGCTCGGCGCGGGCCCAGGCCGCCCGATGACGCAGCGGCAAGGCCATGAGACGCGTCGAGGTGTTAAATCCTCAAGCCTGTTGAACCCGAGCGGTCTGCGTCACCTAGTTGTCGCCACCCGCCTGAATCCCGCGTGACAATGCGTTGCGCGGGATTTTTATCCCGCACAGCCAACAGCGGAGGATTTCTATGCAACAGGATTTTCAACACCGTCGCGTGCTCATCACCGGGGGCAGTGCCGGGCTTGGACTGGCATCAGCGCGAAGCATGGTCCAGCGCTGTGCCCGCGTGGCCATAGCAGCGCGCACTGCGGACAAGTTGCAGGCGGCTGCTGACGACTTGCGCCGAGACACGGGCGCCGAGATATTGCCCGTGGTATGCGATGTGGCCCGCGCCGAGGATATCTCCCGCATGGCCCACACGGTTCAGCAGGCCTGGGGTGGGGTGGACGTGTTGCTCAACAACGCGGGAGGCTCGTCGCGCATGCCCTCGCTCGATATTTCCGACGAGGTCTGGCAACGCGATCTCGACCTCAAGCTGTTCTCGGCCATTCGTCTGGTGCGCTTGGTGGCGCCCGGCATGAAGGAGCGACGCTGGGGCCGCATTGTGAACGTGCTCAACACCCTGGCCAAAACGCCACCCGGGGGATCTGCCCCCACGTCGGTCACGCGCGCTGCTGGCATGGCCTACACCAAGGTCTTGTCGCACGAGTTGGCACCCTTCAATGTGCTGGTCAATGCGGTGTGTATCGGCCGCATCGAAAGCGAACAGTGGCCGCGGTTTCATCAGGCCGATGCGCCTGAACTGTCCTACGCGGATTACCTGGCTCGCGAAGGCCGCAAGATCCCGCTGGGGCGCTTGGGCAAGGCCGAGGAGTTTGCCGCCCTGGTGTGCCTGCTGGCCTCGGAGGGCGGGGGGTACATCACGGGCACCGCCATCAACATCGACGGCGGCGCTTCCCCCGCGGACTGAAGCGCCCGCCGGGTTTTACAAGATGGGGTTGTTGACTTCGCCACCCATCGCCACCAGCGCCCAGGGGCCACCCTGGGCATCCCAGCTGAAGCCGATGTGGGCCATGCCGGCATGGTGGTCACGGAACAGGCGCTGCATGGGATAGCGCTCGTAAATGCCGTTGGCCCCTGCCAAGGTATGCAACGCGTCGACAGCTTCGGTGCAAATCTGCACCGCATAGGCAATGTTGCGCTTGGCCTGGAGTTTTTCTTCCAGTGTGGGCATGCGACCTTCCTCGGCGATGCGTTGCGCCGTGGCGCAATCGCTGCGAGCCAGCAAACGAGCCGCCTCCACCCGGGCCGCTGCCCCTGACACACGCAACTGCAAGGCCTGGAAATCCCGCATGCGCATGCCGGTGTAGTTGGTGCTACGGGCCTTGATGGCCTCGATGGTCATCTCCACCGCCGCTTGTGCGTTGCCCACAATCGCTCCGCCGATGCAGTGACTGCCGTAAGCCGACAAGGGCGGCAGGTAGTTGGGGCTGGTGTTGACCTTGGCGCCGGGAAACGTGGCTTCTCCCCGCGCGGTGTACATGCACAACGCTCGGTACTCTGGCACGAACACCTTCTCTGCCTTGACCGATTTGGAGCCGGTGCCACGCATCCCCATCACCTGCCAGTCGTCGATGATCTCGTAGTCGTTTGCAGGCAGCAGGCACATGCGGTGGTCAACTACCTTGTCGCCCTCGAACACCTGCACCGCCAGCATGTTCCAGTCGCTGGGATCGACCCCGGAAGAGAAGTTCCAGTGGCCGGTGACTTCAAAGCCGCCGTCGACCCGCCGGGCCCGCCCCTGGGGGTAGGCAATGCCGGAGGCAATCAGCACGTCGGGGTTGTCGCCCCACACTTCTTCCTGGGCCCGCTCGTCGTAGAGCGCGAGCATCCAGTGGTGAATGCCCAGATTGCCGACGTTCCAGGCGGTTGAGAGGCACCCGCGGCCAATTTCATAGGGGACGTCAAAGATGGCGCGGTAGTCCAACTCCATGCCGCCGTAGCGCTTGGGTTGACCAAACCTGAAAATACCCCAGTGGTTGAGATCCTGAATGGTTTCGGGCAACAACTGACGCGCGGCCTCCTGCCGTGGGGCCCGCTCTCTCAGCACGGGCACCAACGAACGGGCGCTCTCGCACGCTTGCTCCAGGGTGACCCCCGCGAAACTGCGGGCGGGGGGCGACACCGCATTCATTTGATTTCCTCGACGCGCTGCATCTTGCCGTAGTCCTCGGCGCCGTCCATCCAGTCGGAGGCATCGTCGATGTTGAAGAAGTTCAACTCGATCATGAGCTGGTTGGGGTCGCGGATGAAAAACTGGAACAGCTTGAATTCAGGGAAATAGCGCGGCCGGTAGCTGACACCCAGTTTCTTGAAACGCTGGGCAAACGACTCGGGGTCGGTGGCCAAAAAGGCAATGTGATCGACCACGCCAGTTTGGTCGGTGCGTGCATCAGGAGGCGTGCCGAGGTAGTACATCTCCCGGTTGGGAATCTGGTGCGGGCCCATGTGGACCTGGATCTTGCCGTTCACACCCAGCCAGTAGCCCGGAAACGGGAAGTCCGGGCGCTGCATTTGCTCAAACCCCAGCGCGTCCATGTAGAACTGGCGAGTGGCCTCGAGGTCGTTGGCGCGGACAAAATAGTGGTTGATTTCTGCGATGGGCATGGGGGTCTCCTGGAACCTTTCAACAGTAACTCAGCCGGGTGCAGGCGTCAATCGCCGGCAGTGAAATCCCCACGGCGTGGTGAGGTTGCCTGACACCCGGGCGACATCCGACACTCGCGGTGCGTTTCCACAGGAGCCTGGGTGTCGTAGGCTAGGATGTGCATCGCATCGGCACTGTCCGCATGACATGTCAGGAGACCTTCATGAATGACCCCCAAGGATCGATCGCTCCCGCCTGGGCCACGCACCGCCCAGGAGAGGTCTCACGCCGCACGGCGTTACAGGCGGTCAGCGCCATGGCGGTGGGGGCCTCATGGCTGTCCACGCCAGGCAGGCTGCAGGCGCAGGACGCCTGGCCTGCCAAGCCGGTCAAGATGATCATTCCATTTCCCCCGGGCCAGGCCACCGATATCTTTGGACGCCTGTTTGCACAGCGCTTGTCGGGCCTGTGGGGGCAAGGCGTGGTGGTGGAGAACCGACCCGGTGGCAGCAGCATCATCGGCATGGAAGCCTTGAAAAATGCGCCCCCCGATGGCTACACCCTGGGGATGGTGTCCAGTGGACCGCTGTCCATCAATCCCTCCGTGTTTTCGCGACTGCCCTACGACCCGGTGCGAGACTTCACGCCCATTTCACTGGGGTTCGTTGCCCCGCTGGTGCTGTTGGCGAACAAGGATGTGCCGGTGCACACCACCGCCGAGTTGGTGCAGCTCATGCGTCAGCAGCCTGGCCGTTTGAGTTATGCCTCGGGTGGCCCTGGTACCTCGCAGCACCTGGCCTGCGAGTTGTTCAAGATGGCGACCAAAACCTTTGCCGTGCACATTCCCTACAAGGGCAGCGGGCCGGCCCTGACAGATTTGATCGCCGGCCAGGTGCACTTCATGATTGACAGTGTGTCCGCGGCATTGCCGCACATCCAGGCCGGTCGTGTTCGACCGCTGGCCGTCACCAGCCTGCAGCGCAACACGGCAATACCGCACGTGCCCTCGCTGGCCGAATCCGGCGTCGCAGGGCTCGAAAAATTCGAGGCCGTCGGCTGGGCCGGGCTGATTGGTCCCGCGAACATGCCGGCCAGCGTGGTGCAGAAAATTTCACACGACTTTGCCAGCGTGTTGCGGGACGAGGCGATCATTCAACGCGTGGCCCACAGCGGTTCGGTGGTTCGCGCGCTGCCAGGAGCGGAATTCAGTCAGTTCATCCGTGACGAGGTGGTGAAGTGGGGGGCTGCCGCCAAGGCCTCTAATACCCGGTTGGACACTTAAAGCGCACAGCAGCGCTGGCGCTGCAACACAGCTAGTCAGCCAGCAGCGCGCGACAAGGCCTGATCCAGGTCCCACAAGATGTCGTCTACATGCTCGAGTCCGACGGAGAGCCGGACCAGGTCAGGCGTCACGCCCGCTGCCTGCAGTTGTGCCGGCTCGAGTTGACGGTGCGTGGTGGACGCCGGGTGGATGATCAGGGTGCGGGTGTCGCCAATATTGGCCAGGTGGCTCATGAACTGCGCAGCCTCGATGCACTTCACGGCATTGCTGTAGCCGCCGCGCACGCCAAACGAGAGCAGACCGGATGCGCCCGGGCAGCCGTCGAAGGATCGCATCAGACGCTGAACCACACTCGCCTGCGGATGGTCGGGGAGACCTGGGTAGTTCACCCACGCCACCTGCGGATGTTGCTGCAAAAACTGGGCGACTGCGAGGGCGTTGCGGCAGTGCCGCTCCATGCGCAGCGGCAAGGTCTCCACGCCCTGCAGGATCTGCCAGGCACTGGTGGGTGAGAGTGTCGAGCCATACACCCGCAACACCTCCATGCGCGCGCGCATGGTGAAGCCGAAGTCGCCAAAGGTTTCGTAGAACTTCACCCCGTGGTAGCCGGGGGAGGGCTCGGTCATGCCCGGGAACTTGCCGTTGTCCCAGGGGAACTTGCCGGACTCCACCATCACGCCGGCCAGCGTGGTGCCGTGTCCACCCAGGTACTTGGTGGCCGAATGCACCACGATGTCGGCGCCCCAGCGCAGCGGGTTGCACAGGTAAGGGGAGGGCACTGTGTTGTCGATGATGAGGGGCAGGCCATGCGCATGCGCCACATCGGCCACCGCCGGTATGTCCAGCAGGATCAGGCTGGGGTTGCCCAGGCTTTCCGCGAACACGGCCCGCGTGTTGGGCTGGATGGCGGCAGCAAACGCATCGGGGTTGTGAGCATCGACGAAGGTGGTCTCGATGCCAAAGCGGCGCAGGTTGACTGCCAGCATGGTCACGCTGCCGCCGTACAGGGCGCTGGCGGCCACCACATGGTCGCCTTGTTGCAGGAGCGTCATCAGCGCCATGGTTTCAGCGGCCATGCCACTGGCGCTGGCGATGGCGGCACGCCCGCCCTCCAGCGCAGCCACACGTTCTTCCAGGGCCGCTACGGTGGGGTTGGACAAGCGCGCGTACACATTGCCAAAGGTTTGCAGGTTGAACAGGCTGGCCGCGTGCTCGGCACTGTCAAACACGTAGCTGGTGGTTTGGTAAATGGGCAAGGCGCGCGCGCCCGTTGCCGCATCCGGAATCTGCCCGGCGTGAATGGCCAGGGTCTCGGGTTGGAACACGTGATCGCTCATGGGGTGCCGTTCAGTGGGGTCGTTGTGCAGAGATGATGCCGGTGTTCACCCCCATCCAGTGCAGCCCGCCAAAGAGTCGCGCATGCTCGATCTTCACGCAGCGGTTCATCACCGAGGAGAGGCCATGGGCACGGGCGAGCGCATCGGCTTGGTGGTTTTCGACGTCCAGTTGTTGCCACAGACAGCGCGCACCCATTTGAATGGCTTGCTGTGCGATGGGCAGCACATCGTCGCTGCGGCGAAACACATCCACCATGTCCACCGGGTGGGGAATATCCAGCAAGCTGGCATAACAGGTCTCGCCCAGAATGCCCTCAGGCGTACCCGCGTAGCGGGGATTGACCGGCACGATGCGGTAGCCATGTTCCTGCAGGTACTTGGCGGCGAAATAACTCGGGCGGTGCCACTCGGCAGACAAGCCCACCACGGCAATGGTGGTGTGCTCTCGCAAGATGCGGCGCAATTCGGCAATGTCTTGAGCCATGAGGTTTCCTGTGCAGTTGTGCCGTGGGGTGGACACGCTGAGATTCATGTTAACCCGCTCTGGTGGTAGGCGATGCTTATACTGACGAAATGAACGAACCAGTACATTCTGGACAGGCCGCGGCGCTGCAGCGAGCCTCCCGCGTGGACAACGCCCCAGGCAAGGAACTGTCCCGCACCAACGATCCCGCCCGAACCATGGCGGAGATTTTGCAGGTTGCCACACGCGAGTTTGCGGCCAAGGGCTTGGCTGGCGCGCGCATCGACGAGATTGCCGCTGCCACGCGCACCAGCAAGCGCATGATCTATTACTACTTCGGCAGCAAGGATGGGTTGTATCTGGCCGTGCTGGAGGATGCCTACCGACGCATGCGCAGCATCGAGGCGGATTTGCATCTGGACGATTTGGCGCCCCTGGCGGCTCTCACGCGCCTGGTGGGCTTTACCTATGACCACCACCGTGACAACGAGGACTTCATTCGGCTCGTCATGAGCGAGAACGTGCAGCAAGGCCACTACCTGGCCCAAAGCCCTCGCATCCACGAGTTGAACCTCACTGCCATTTCGGCGCTCGAGCGTTTGCTGGCCCGCGGTGTGGACAGCGGCGTGTTCAGGGCCGACCTCCGCCCCCTGGACGTCCACTCCTTCATTTCGGCGCTGTGCTTTTTCAATGTGTCAAACCGCCACACCTTTGGGTTGATTTTTCAGACCGGTCTTGATCAGGCCAAAGCGTCCATCCTGTCGCGCGAGCAGGTGATTGATGCCATGGTGCGCTTCGTCTCACGCTGATTTCTAGATAGCAGCTATATCCGTAATGCATGGAAATTGCGGGTTATCACCTATCATTGGAAAACTAACCAGTTCGTACATTATGAGGTCTGACATTCTCACAACCTCCGCTGTACGGGTACGCCGGCAGGGGTTGATCCAAACCCGCGTACGTCCCGCCCTTGCGTGCACCGGAGACCTGATCATGAAGCGTTTGTTCCTCAAATCCCTGATTTCCGCCTTGTCCCTGTCCTTGGGCGGTCTGGCCATGGCCCAGGACAAGACCATCAAGTTCGCCAACCAGAACAGCGCCGGCCACCCCGTTGCGCAGGGTATGGAGAAATTCAAGGAAGTGGTCGAGACCAAGTCGGGCGGCAAGATCAAGGTCAATCTCTTTCTGGGCGGGGCACTGGGCAGCGACCAGGCCAACGTGTCGGCTTTGCAAGGCGGCACGCTGGAAATGGTGTCCATGAACTCCGGCATTCTGGCCAGCCAGGTCAAGGATTTCAGCGTGTTTGACTTCCCCTTCATGTTTGCCGATGGCAAGGAAGCCGACGCGGTGGTCGATGGGCCTTTCGGCAAGAAGATGCACGCCAAACTGTTGGACAAAGGCATCGTCGGCCTGGGCTATTACGAACTGGGCTTCCGCCACATGAGCAATGGCCGCCGCCCCATCACCAAGGTGTCTGACATTGAAGGCCTCAAGCTGCGTGTGATCCCCAACCCGATCAACGTCGACTGGGTCAAGGCCTTGGGCGCCAACCCCACCCCGCTGCCGTTCCCCGAGCTGTATGCCGCCCTGGAGCAAAGGGCGGTGGATGGGCAGGAAAACCCGGTGGCCACCATCAACTCGGCCAAGCTGTATGAAGTGCAGAAATACCTGACACTCACCAGCCACCAGTACAACCCGCAGTCCGTCATGGTCAGCAAAAAATTCTGGGATGGACTGTCTGCCGCCGAGAAGACGATCGTGGAAGAGGCTGTGGCCGAGTCCGTCAAGTTCCAGCGTCAGCAATCGCGCGCGCAGGTGGCCAGCATCACCGAAAACCTGAAGAAGAACGGCATGCAAGTGTCCGAGCTGCCGGCTGCCGAGATGGCCATCCTGCGTGACAAGATGAAGCCTGTGATCGCCAAGCACGGCGAATCGATCGCTGCCACGGTGAGCGAACTGCAAGCCGAGCTCGCCAAGCTGCGCAAGTAATGGCCCCATGATCAACGGCTACACGGAGATCATTGCCCACCTCGGTTACCCGACACACAGCTTCAAGGCCCCCATGATCTACAACCCCTTCTTCGCGGAGAAGGGCGTCAACGCGATCGTGGTGCCCATGGGGTGTCGAGCCGAGGAATTCGAAGCCTTCCTGCCCCTGGTGTTTCGACTCTCCAACATCCGGGGCGCGCTCATCACCATGCCGCACAAGGTGAACGTGGTGGATCTGCTGGACGAGGTCACCCCCGCCGTGCGCGTGGCCGGTGCCTGCAATGCGGTGCGCCGCGCAGCCGACGGTCGCTTGCAGGGTGACATGTTTGACGGCGAGGGCTTTGTGCGTGGCCTGAAATCCAAGGGCTTTGACCCCCAGGGCTGTCGTGCTCTGGTGGTGGGAGCCGGCGGTGTGGGTCGTGCCATCACCGCTTCCCTGGCGGCGGCGGGTGTTGGCTTCCTGAGTCTGTTTGATGTCGACGAGGCCTCCGCGCAAGGCCTGGCCTCGCGTGTTCGCGAGCATTACCCCTTGGTTCAGGTGCAGACCGGTTCGCGTGACCCAGCCGGGTTCGACCTGGTGGTCAATGCCACGCCCCTGGGCATGAACGAAGGCGACCCGTTGCCTTTTGATGTGCAGCGTCTTTCGCCCACCAGCATGGTGGGTGAAGTTGTGATGAAGCGTGAAACCACACCGCTGCTGGCAGCAGCCCAGGCCCTGGGCTGTCGGGTGCAGGTGGGCACCGATATGTTGTACGAGCAGATTCCGGCTTACCTGGAGTTTTTTGGACTCCCGACCACCTCGGCAGCCGAGTTGCGTCGTTTGTCACAAGTCAGCTACGCTTGAGGGGCCGTTAGCCCCACCTCAGGCAGGAGAATTGCATGCGCACAGACACCCCCGACCGCGAATCCATTCCCGAGTTCCCTAACCGCCTGGGTATCGAGGGCATCGAGTTCATTGAATACGCCACCTCCCGGCCTCAAGCGCTGGGGCAGGTGCTGGAACAAATGGGCTTTCGCCCGGTGGCGCGGCACCGCTCGCGGGAAGTCACCTTGTACCGCCAGGGGGCGATGAACCTGATTGTCAATGCGAACCACGAGGCGGCACGTGTGGAGTTGGCGCAAGACGGCCAACCGGTCCTGTCGGCTGTGGCATTTCGCGTGCGCGATGCGCTCAAGGCCCACACCCGCTGTCTGGACCTGGGGGCCTGGTCGGTACCCAGCCATGCGCAGGCGATGGAGTTGCACATCCCCGCGATCCATGGTCCAGGCGCCAGCCGTTTTTATTTTGTTGACCGCTGGCGCGAGTTCTCGATCTACGACGTCGATTTCAACCCCATCCCCACGGTCGATGTGCAGCCCCCCGCGTTGGAGGACATGAGCTACTTCGGCGTGGTGCAGTACATCGGGGCGCAGCGCAGCGCTGACTGGCTGACCTACTACGAACACATGTTCGACTTCTCGCCCATTCCCGATGAAGAGCGGTTCGGCATCCTGCCCAAGGGCAAGCTGATGCGCAGCCCGTGTGGTCAATTCCTGTGGCAACTCATCGAACCCGAGCCCTGGATGGACGTCGAGGACAGCGGCGAGTCCTTGCAGCGCATCGGCCTGGGCGTGAAAGATGTGGGCAAGGCTGTGCAGGTGCTGAAGGCCCGAGGCGTGGAGTTTGTCGAGTCGTCCCGGTTGCACCCGGAAGACCGTGGCGCGCTCACGCGCTCGGTGCTGGGCTCGGTGGCGTTCGAGCTGGTTCACTTGGACTGAGGGGGCGCCATGCACATGCTGGATGGCTACGGGATGGACACCATCACCCTGGCAGGTTCCCTGGAGGCCAAGCTTTCGGCGATGAAGGCGGCGGGGTTTTCTCAGGTGATGCTGATGGCGCGGGACCTCGTGGGCCACCCGGGCGGTGTCGAGGCGGCTGCGCAAGCCGTGCGTGACAGCGGTCTTCGTCCCACCGGTTTTCAAGTCTTGCGTGACTTCGAGGGGTTGTCCGGGCATTTGCACGACTACAAGGTGGACATGGCCAAGTCCATGCTGTCGATGTGCCAGGCGGTGGGCAGCCGCGTGCTGTTGGCATGTTCCTCCACCTCGCGTCACGCCACCGACGAGCACGATCAAATCGTGCGCGACCTGCGCAAGCTGGCCATGCTGGCCTTGCCGCTGGGGATTCGGGTTGCCTACGAAGCCTTGTCCTGGGGCCGCACGGTCAACGACTACGCCACCAGTTGGGCGTTGGTGGAGGCAGCGGATTGTCCCAACCTGGGTGTGGGCATCGATTCCTTCCACATCTTCGCCGCCCAGTCGTCGCTGGACGCGCTGGAGGACATGGATCCCGAGAAGATCTTTCTGGTGCAGCTGTCCGACTTCATGTGGAACGACACCCCGACCTTTGAGGATCGCATCACCACGGCGCGCACCTTCCGCGTGTTTCCGGGTGAGGGCGTGCACAGCGAACAACTGGCCGACCTGGTGATACGGCTGGAGCGGCTGGGGTATCGGGGTGACTTCAGCTTCGAGGTGTTCAACGACGACTACCAGCAGTTGCCGCTGTCCACCGTGGCCGAGCGCGCACGGCGCAGCGCCTTGTGGTTGCACCAGGACGTGCTGCACCGCAGCGCACCGCTGCCGGCCTGGACACGATCACGCTGACCGGCTTGGACACGGTCGCGCCGATGGGCCTGTACGCCGTGTCGGCGCCCTGGGTGGCAACAAGCCTTGTGTCTACAAGCGCTCAATCACCACGCGATCGAGCAGTTCACGCACCTGCTCAGGCTGGCACAGCGCCGTGCCAAGGGATGACACAGCCGAGGCGGCCGTGGCCATCGCCCATCGAAACGCAGGCAGCACCGCCTGCTCGTCGTCCAGGGCTCCGCTGTCACTGCGCCACCCGTGCAGCCAGCCGCCCAGAAAACTGTCGCCAGCCCCGATGGTGCTGCGAACCACCACCGGCAGGGCACGGGCCCGCCAGTGCCCATGGCGGGTCACCACCAGCGCCCCGGCCTCACCCAGCGACAACGCGACGATACGGGCCTGACCTTGCTCGACCAGGTTGGCAGCCGCTGCACGCCACTGCGTTTCGTGTTCCAGAGGGTGCCCGACCAGATCGGCCAGCTCCCGCAGGCTGGGCTTGACCAGCTCGACCCCCGCTTGCAGGGCCAGGGCCAGTGCGGCTCCCGAGGCATCGAGCACAACGCGAACCCCCAGCGCCTGTGCGCGACGGCACAGGTCGGCGTAGCAGCGCTCGGGCACACCCAAGGGCAAACTGCCACTGACCACCGCATGGGTAGCGGCTGGCAAGCGTTCGATGAAGGCGTCCAGGCATGCCGCGAGCTCGGCGCTGGAAAGCTCGGGTCCAGGCAGCACGAAACGGTAATCCTCGCCACTGGCATTCTCGTGGACAGAAAAGTTCTGACGCGTCTCGGCCGCGATGGGAATGGCCTGCTGTGGCAAGTGTTCAGCCTGGAGCAAGGCCTGCAACTCCTGTCCCATCACGCCGCCGCACGGGTACAGGGCCAAGACCTTGGAACCCAGTCGATGTGACACACGCGCCACGTTGATGCCGCCACCGCCTGCGTGCCAGGCCCCGGCGCTGCAACGCAATTTGTGCACCGGCACCACGGCGTCGACCCCAAGGGACACATCCACCGAAGGGTTGAGGGTCAGGGTGACCAGGTCCTGCATAAGGGAGGGTGAAAGTGGGTGAACAGATGAGGGGTGGCGTCGAGGCCTTTTGTCGTGGAACACGACGGCAATCCAAGCGACGGGTATGACCTGCCCAAATTCTAGTGCGCACACCCGCCTTGCGGGGTGACCGGGCTTGCTGCACGGCGCCCACCAAATGCGACACAATCTCCACATGTACTACGAACCCGGTGTCACCCCTCACGGCCTGCCTCACGATCCCTTCAAGTCCTGCGTGATTCCACGACCGATTGGCTGGATTTCCACGGTGGACCTGCAAGGCCGTGACAACCTGGCCCCTTTCAGCCAGTTTCAGAACGTGACGTTTGATCCGCCCATCGTCATGTTCGCGTCCAACCAGAACAGCCTGGGTGAGCGCAAGGACTCGGTTCGCAATGCCGAGACCACCGGTCAGTTTGTCTGGAACATGGCCACCTACGACTTGCGTGAGGCGGTGAACATCTCGGCCGAGGAGTTGCCCCATGGGGTGGACGAGTTTGAGCGCGCAGGCCTGACCAAATTGCCCTCTCGGTTGGTCAAACCCCAACGGGTGCAGGGCTCGCCCATTCACTTCGAATGCACCTACCTCAACACGGTGCGTTTTCCTGGCGCCTCTTTGATGGGGACAGTCGATGTGGTGTTTGGCCGCGTGGTGGCGGTGCATATTGACGACGATGTTCTCACCCCCGAGGGCCTGGTGGACGTGCTCAAGATCAAGCCACTGGCGCGCATGGGCTACTACGACTACACCTACGTGGACAACCAGTTCCGCATGGTCATTCCCGGCAACAACGAAGCCGTGTTGGCTGGCCTGGAGGGATCGCCTCTGCGCGCCCGCGCTGCCACCACGGGTGACCGCTGAGGGCGCACGACATGCCAGCCTTTCCCGCCTACGCGCCCTCGCACCGTCTGGTCTGGCTCTTCGGGGCGGGTGCTTCGCAGGAGACCCACGACGCCCTGGTGGCGAGTGGCGCGCAAGTGCTGATCCAGGACCTGGAGGATTTCACACCGGCGGCCTTGCGACCGCAGGCGCGCGCCATGGCCCCGGCGCTGTTTCGGGCGGCTCGAGCGGCGGGCTCCATGGTGTGTGTGCGCATCAACGCCTTGGACCAGGAAGGCCTGACCGATTTGCAAGCCGTCATGCCGCACCGGCCTGATGTGATCGCCTATCCCAAGGCGGAGCGAGCCCTGGACATGGCGGCGCTTGCCGAGCACATCACCCGCCTGGAACACCAGCATGGCATGGCGCAGGGGCAGACCGAAATTCTGCCCGTCTGTGAAACCGCGCTGGGCGTGGTGGAGGTGAGGGCACTGGCCGCCGCCACACCGCGCGTGCGCGCAGCCTTGCTGGGGACCGAGGACCTGGCCACCGACCTGCAGGCCGAGCGTGGTGTTGATGGGGTGGAGCTGGACCACGCCAGACGTCGATTCCTGCTCGAGTGCCGCGCCGCCCGCATCGAACCGGTGGATGCCCCCTACACCTTCTCGGACGTGGAGGGCGCAGTCGCGGAGGCCCGTTACGCACGGCGTTTGGGTTACCAGACCAAGAGCCTGGTGAACCCCACCATGGTGAAAGCGGTTCAGGCCGCGCTGGCGCCCTCGGCGGCTGATGTGGCGTTGGCGCATGACACCGTGCAGCTGTTTGAAGCCGCGCGCAGCCGCGGTGAGGACCGCGCCCTGGTGCGCGGCTTGTGGGTCGAGGTGCCCACCTACCTGAATGCGCGTCGCTTGTTGGCGCGTGCGCGTGGCTTGCAATCACAGGAGAAACCCCATGAGTCTTGATAGATCGTCCGTCTCTCGCGTCATGGCTGCCAAGCCCAGACGCCGTGTGTTGCGCTGGGCGCCGGCCCTGGCCCTCGCATCAGCGCTGGTCTCGATGGGGGGCAGCTGGGCACAGTCCTCAGCCCCGATTCGCTTGCTGGTGGGCTATGCCCCGGGAGGACCGGTGGATGCGGCGGCACGCCTGTTTGCCCCGGTGCTCTCCCGTGAGCTGGGCCAGAGTGTGGTGGTGGAAAACCGCCCCGGTGCCGGCGGTGTGCTGGCAGGCGACCTGGTGGCCAAGTCACCGGCCACGGGACAGGTGCTGTTCTTTGGCGCCAGTCCCACCCTCACCATCAGCCCGCATGTGCTCAAGTCCATGCCGTTTGACACCCTGCGGGATCTGCAGCCGCTGGCGCCCATCCTGAGCTATGCCAATGTGCTGGTGGTCAACAAGGACCAACCCTTTCGCACCGTGGCAGACTTGCAAGCCTTTGCGCGAGCCAATCCCGGCAAGGTGTCCTACGGATCGGCGGGCATGGGCGGGTCCAACCACCTGAGTGGCGAGTTGTTTGCCAGGCGGGTGGGCGCGCAGATGACACACGTCCCCTACAAGGGGAACGCCCCCGCCATGACCGATGTGATTGGCGGTCAACTCACCATGATGTTCGACATCATCGGCACCGGGCGCAACTATGTGATTTCCGGTCGCGTGCGCGCGCTGGCGGTGACGTCTCGCGAGCGCAACCCTTCCTTGCCGGATGTGCCCACGATGCGCGAGAGCGGTGTGGATTTCGATGTCGGCGGCTGGTACGGCCTGTACGGCCCGCCGAACATGCCGGCCGAGCTGGTGCAGCGCCTGAACGACGCCACGCGGCGTGCCTTGGCCCAGGAGGAGCTGCGCGCCAAGCTGGTGGAGCAGGGTTACGAGTTGTGGGTGGGCGCGCCCGCCTTGTTGTCCGAGCGCGCTGCGCGTGAGCTGGCCTTGTGGGGCACTGTCACCCAGGGCATGAAGTTCGATTGAAGCCGCGGGCGCGTCCCGCCCCTCAATCGATGGAGAGTTTGTTGTCCTGGATGATGCGCGCGTAGCGCTTGCGATCATCGGCGATCAGCTTCACGAAATCGGCTGGCGTCCCCCCCTTGGCGACCGCCCCTTGTGCCAGCAATTGCTGTTGCACATCCGGCATGGCCAGGACCTGTTGCAAGCTGCTGGAAATCTTGTCCACCACTTCTGGAGGGGTGCCACTGGGCGTTAGCAGTCCCAGCCATGACCCTGATTCGGCGCCCGTCACGCCCGCCTCCTGCAAGGTCGGGATGTCGGGCAGCGCCGACACCCGACGGTTGCTGGTGATGGCCAAGCCTTTCAGTTTGCCTGACTTGATGTAGGCCGAGGTTTCCAGCACCGACGCGAACAGCATGTGCACATTGCCCGAGATCAAATCGGTCATGGCTGCGCCGCCGCCTTTGTAGGGCACGTGCAGGATCTGCGTGTCGGTGGCGATTTTGAAAGTTTCAGCAGACAAATGGGGCGAACCCCCGTTGCCTGAACTGGCATAGGTCAGCTGGTTGGGTTTGGCCTTGGCCAGCGCCACCAACTCCTTGATGTTGTTCGCTGGCAGGCTGTTGGTCACGGCCAGGACAAACGGCAATTCTGCAAAGAGACCGATGGGGGTGAACGCGGTGTCGGGGTTGTAGTTGAGCTTCTTGTACAGCGTGGGGTTGATCGACTGCGTGCCCACATTGCCGGTGAGCAGCGTGTACCCATCCGGCTTGGCCCGCGACACCACCTCCAGTCCGACGTTGCCCCCCGCGCCCCCTTTGTTGTCCACCACCACCGACTGCCCCCACAACTGTGACAGCCGCTGTGCCACGATGCGGGTGCCGATATCGGTGCCACCGCCTGGGGCAAACGGCACCACGATGGTGACCGGGCGCGTGGGCCAGGCGGTCTGTGCCTGGGGCAGGGAGCACCACAGAGCGGTCAGGCCTGCAGCGGCCACCGAGAGACACAGACGGCGGGGAAATCGAAGGGGAGACATGGTGAGACATCCTGACTGCTGAGTAAACCAGGGCACCATCCTAGTCCCAAGTCCGACGGACTTCATCAGGGCTTGCCAGGGGGATGAGACCCAGTCTCGCTCGCGGAATATCCCGTGGGTGCGCGACAACACGGCGAGAGCAAGCTAGGATGCAAGCCTCTCACCTAGGAGTCTTCAGATGTCTGTTGTTCACGACACCGCCCGCGCTTTCATGCCCTATCCCTGGATCGATGTGCCCCGTGCTGGCACCGGCCCGCTCAGCGGCTTGACCTTCGGTGTCAAGGATCTGTTTGATGTCACGGGGTATCCCACCAGTGGCGGACAACCCTTCTTGCTGGCCCAGTCGGGTATCAAGACGCGGCATGCGGTGACCGTGGAACGCCTGTTGCAGGCCGGGGCCACGTTTGTGGGCAAGACGATCACCGATGAGCTGGCCTTCTCCATGAACGGACAAAACGCGCATTTCGGCTCGCCTGTGAATGGGGCTGCCCGCGACCGCCTCTCGGGGGGCTCTTCCAGTGGTTCTGCCGCGGCTGTGTCCAACAGCCTGTGCGACTTCGCTCTTGGGACTGACACCGGGGGGTCGGTCCGGGCACCCGCCAATCACTGTGGCTTGATCGGCCTGCGTCCTACCCACGGTCGGGTGAGTCTGACGGGGGCTCTGGACATGGCTCCCAGCCTCGACACCTGCGGCTGGTTCACCCGGGACATCCAGACCTTCTTGCGGGTGGCCGAGGTATTGCTGGGCGACGACCCGCACCCCTTGCCCGAGCGCGTGCGTCTGTTGCGTTCGCCGCAACTCGATGAGCTGGCAGACCCGCAGGCGCTGCAGGCCTTGTCAGGTGCCATGCAGCGGGTCGAGGCGGTGGCAGGCCCTGCCACCCGGCTGGCGGCCGACCTGCTGGACCTCGAGTCGATGTTCTGGAGCGTGCGCCACATCCAGGGCCATGAAACCTGGGGCGTCAACCGTGGGCTGATCACGCGCTTTGCACCGCCCTTGGGCCCCGATGTGGCACAACGCATTGAATGGTCTAGCCAGGTCACGGATGCGGACATGGAGAAGGCACGCACACTGCGCGCCCAATTGAAAGCGATGTGGTTCAAGGTGATGGGGGTTGATGGTGTGCTGGTGTTGCCCACCATGCCCGACATTGCGCCCTTGAGCGCCTCGTCGTCTGCGCAGATAGACGAGTACCGCAACCGCGCGGTTCGCCTGCTGTGTTTGGCAGGGCTCACCGGATGCCCGCAACTCAGCCTGCCGCTGGCCACTCGGCAGGGCGCGCCCTTGGGCTTGTCCTTGATGGGCCCGCCGGGCAGCGACCTGTCCCTGGTTCGGCTGGCGCAGCGTGTGATGACCGCCTGAGCCTCTCACACGCCTGCGCAGCAGGGCTTACTTCTTGGCGTCGTCCTTGAGGGCTGCTTTGTCCTTGGACGCCTTCTTGGCGTCAGCCTTGTGGTCGGCTTTGGCCTCTGCCTTGGCGGTCGCAGGTGCTACAGCCGCAGGGGCGACCGCTGTGCTGGCCGGCGCTGTCGCTGCGGGGGGTGACGCGGTGGTGGCGGCGAAGGCTGCCACGGAGAAACCACTGACGATCAAAGAGGCGATGAGCTTGTTCATGTGAAGTCCTTTCGGTGGGTTGTCACTCCTCGTGTCGGGAGTACTCCTTCAACGGGCCCGGTTTCAGCGATGTTGACCGAAATAAAAAAATATTCATGTCAACCCGAGGGGGACGCACACGTTGCATCCACCTCCTCGAAATGGTGATAGATTGCATTCATCCGCACCTCTTCATCGGAGAACTTCATGAGCGCATCACCCCCCTCATCGTCCCTGCATGACAAGCCCATGCGGTTCAGTGTTCAGCATGCGAGTGACGGACAGTTTGTGCATGATGGATTGCGCCCATACTTTGAGTACCGCGATCTGGGCATCAAGGAGGCCACGTCGGGCAAGGCCGTGATGCATGTCATTCGTGCCCACGCAGGTCATGTGCTCACGGGCGAGTGGCACCACCACGAGGTGCAATTGCAGATCGTCTATGTGCTCAAGGGGTGGGTGAAATTTGAGTACGAGGGGCAGGGTGAACACACCCTGGTGGCGGGAACTTGTGTGCACCAGGCACCTGGTATTCGGCACCGCGAGATCGCTCACTCGGACGATCTCGAGCTGATTGAAATTGTGCTGCCAGGCGACTTCAACACCATCACCGGTTGACGCACACCCCCTGCAGGGTTCACACACGCCATGACCGGTTGGATCGGTATCGACCTGGGCGGAACCAAGACGGAGGTGGCCGTGCTCGACGACGCCGGCCGCGTTCGCTGGCGACACCGCGAGCCCACGCCGGCACACGAGTACAGCGCCATCGTGTCCCTCATGGCTGCCTTGGTACGCCAGGCCGTTCATCATGGCGAATTGCCGTGGCCTGAGCGGGTGGGGTGTGCCATCCCCGGTTGTCTGGACCCGCATACCCAGCAGGTGCGAGGCGCCAACACGCAAGTGCTCAATGGCCAACCCCTGGCGCGCGATCTCGCGTCTGTGTTGGGGTGCGAGGTGCGCGTTGAAAACGACGCCAACTGTCTGGCCTTGAGCGAGTCCGTGGACGGTGCGGGGGCCGATGCCGAGATGGTGTTTGCCGTGATTGTCGGCACCGGTTGTGGGGGAGGGCTGGCGATCAACACGCAGGTGCGGTCGGGCAGGCATGGGCTTGCGGGGGAGTGGGGGCACAACCCCTTGCCCTGGCCCAGCATGGACGAGTTGCAGGCGCCCCCTTGCTGGTGCGGCCTGCAGGGATGCATGGAAACCTGGGTCAGTGGTCCCGGCTGGTCACGCGACCATCAGCGCCAAACTGGCCGTGTGTGGACGCCCCCGCAGATTGTGCAGGCCATGCAGAACGGCGACGTGCAGGCGCACCGCAGCGTGACCCAATGGGTCGACCGCTTGGGACGCGGCCTGGCCCACGTGGTGAACCTCTTGGACCCGGATGTGGTGGTGCTGGGAGGTGGCTTGAGCCTGATTCCGTCGGTGTCAGAGTGGCTGGAAGCCGCGATTCCGCGTCATACGTTTTACCGGGGTGTTCACACCCCGGTCCGCGTGGCCTTGCACGGCGACGCCTCGGGGGTGCGTGGTGCCGCGTGGCTGGCGCGTCAGAGAGACTGATCCCGCACCTGTTGTGCGATGGCCTTGATGCGATCGTTCTCGGCCCGCAAGCGTGCAATATCGTCTGCGCTCAGGCCCTCGGTGCTGAGGTAGTGGCGCTTCCAGTCAGGGGCCCCTGGCCACCGAAGCGGGTTGCGCACCGTGGTGCGCGCCTGGGTGGCTTCTCGCAACACAGCCAGTGCAGCACGCATCGTCGCCTCTTGCGAGGCCTGGTCGTAGGGCAACCCGGCCGCGTGTCCCAGGGGGAGGTCACTGAACAACAATCGCGGCACCCCGCAGTGCTCCACAATGTCCAGAGCCGCGCCCAGGATGACGGTGGCGATGCCGTGGGCTTCCAGGTGCCGTGCCACCAGGCTCAGGGTCTGGTGACAAACGGGGCAGTTGGGTACCAGGATGGCGACATCCGCGCCATCGGCCTGACAGCGGCGCAGCACCTCAGGCGCATCGACCTCCAGGGTGTGGCGTTGGCTGCGGTTGGTGGGCACGCCATGGAAACGCGTGGTGAGTGCGCCGATCTCGCCGCGCTCAACCGCGCGACGCAAGGCCGGCAACGGAAACCAGGTGTTGCTGTCGTCGCTCAAGTGTCGTCGGTCCACCATCACGTGCGACACGCGCACATCGTGGTCCTGTGCGGTGTCGCCCGAGTACACCTGGTAGAACTTGGCGGCGGCGTTGTAGGGCGCGCTGGCGTCCTGCGGACCCTTGTCCGGCTGGTAGGGGGCTGCGGTGGTCAACAAGACCACACGTGAATCTGCCAAGGGTTTCGTCAACGGGGTGAATGGCACCTCGTCGAAGTGCGCGTAGCGATAGGGATTGCCGTAGCCCAGGGTTTCATACCAGACGCGGGTGCGTTCGATGTACGGCAAGGGCGGGTCGTATCGCTGCAAATACGCCTCGCGCAGTTCGCGTTTCAGCACCTTGCCAATCTCGCTGCGAGGAAGCGCCGTGGTCAGCACGACATCAGCGACACGCTGGGTCTTGCCCACACGGTGGTTCACAAACTCGCGAAAGGTCTCGGCCGTTGCAGGGCTGGCCGCTCGTCGCACCACAAAGGCCACAGGCGTCTCCCCCCACTGGTCCGAGGGCACGCCCACCACCGCGCACTCTTGCACATCGGGATGCTGGCGCAACTCGGCTTCAATATCCGAGGGGTAGACATTGAAGCCGCCGGTGATGATCATGTCCTTTTTCCGGTCCCCCAGAATCAGAAACCCGTCGGCATCAAAACGACCGACATCACCGGTGCGGATGAACCGCTTGCCCGTCGGATCCATCCATTCCACCTCACGCGTTTTCTCGGGCATGCGGTGGTAGCCTTTCATGATGGCCGCCGAATTTCCGACCACCTCGCCGCTCTCACCTGGCGGGACTTCCACCCCCTGCTCGTCGATCAGACGAATGTCGTGACCCGCAGCGGGCCGTCCCACGGTGTGCAACTTGTCGGGGTGGGCATGGGCGTACAACTCGGTGCGTCCGCCGCCTTCGGTCATGCCGTAGTACTCGGTGAGCCGCCCCGGCCACCGTTGCAGCACCTGGCGTTTGAGATCGGCACGGAAGGGCGCACTGGTGGCAAACTTGGCCTGGAAGCTGCTGAGGTCGTACCGATCAAAGTCCGGAAAATCCATCAGGCGCTGGTACTGAACCGGCACCAGCATGCTGTGGGTGACGCGGTGGGCTTGCGCCAGCTCGAGGTAGGCGCGCACCTCGAACTTGGGCATCAGGATGCTGGTGCCGCCCAGTCCCAGGGTGGGAATGAGTGAGACCAGGGTGGTGTTGGAGTACAGCGGCGTGGCCACCAGGTTGATGGTGTTCGCGTCATAGCCATTGGCGTGGGCTCGCTGAATTTGTGCCCAGCGCATGCTCCAGGGTTGCAGAATGCCTTTGGGTACCCCGGTGGTGCCGGAGGAGTAAATGAGGTTGAAGGCCCAGTCCGGTTGAGGTTGCACGGGGGTGGGTCGTGCCGAGGCGCCGGCTTCATGCAACCACGCGGTCCAGGACTGTCCGACGTCACTGTCATCCAGCGCCACGCAGGGCCAGTCATTCAGTGCCGAGGCCGGGAGTCGATCGCGGCTGTCGGCATCGATGAACAGATAGCGCGGTTGGGCGTTGTCGAGCATGGCTGCCAGATGGGCGGCCGAGGAGGAGGGGGCCAGCGGTGCTGCAATCAGGCCGGCGCGCAGGCCGGCCATGAAGGCCACCACATAGGTGAGGGAGGATTGCGCGCACAAGGCCATCACCTCGCCCGGTTGCAGGCCTTGCAGCTGCAGGCGTGCCGCCATCTGGTCCATCAACCGATCGAGCTCGGCGTAGCTGAGGACACGGTCTTGACACACCAGGGCAGGATGCGAGCCGTGCGTCAGTGCGTGCTGATGGATGAGATCGGGCAATGAGCCAAACGGTTGCTCGAGCGGGTTCATGCGTGGACTGAAAACAAAAGAGCCAGGGAGCCGACAGGACCACAGCCCTGCGACACATGAGTCTCATGTTACCTGACCCCACTGGCGCCATGGCTTCTGAAATCGCCTGGTAGACCAGGGCCGGATTCAGGCGCGAAAGTCGACGATGTGCTGACCGTTGGAGGCGCGGTGCACGCGAACCGGCGCGGGCAAGGTCGACGTGGGTGTTGCGCTGGGGGTTGTACGCGTTGGCCCATCCTGAGGATGCATCTGGGTATGCGCCAGATCGTTCCAGACAGCCAGCCCTTCGTCGCGCAGTTCTTGGCCGAGTTGTTGCGCCACTCTCAGATTGCTGCTTTGCAAGGCATTGCCAATGCGGTGCAGCAGGGGTTGCTGGCTCAAGCCGGGGTCAGCCTGCACCAAGCCGGCAAATTGCACCCGTGCGGCGTCCAGATCCGCGTGTTCCAGCGCATGCACCAGGTTGATCAGCCAGTGTGCGCGACGGCGCCGAGGGTCTGGTGTGGCCATGGCGTGGCCTCGGCCTTGACCGTTCAGCGTCTCGACGCGCATGCCTGACCAGGTTTCCATGATGCACCCTTGCTGTGGACTCTCGTTGTCACAAAGAGAGTTCTTGGTAGATCGACATCAACTTGAGAAGCTTGAGGGGTGGGAGAGTCGCCATTGACAGCCGTCACGAGTCCGTGCAACCTAGACCCTGCATGACCGTGTCAGGTCGTGCCAAGCACAACCTCATCAATTCACAGGAGACTCAGGGCATGAAGCGTCGTCAATGGATTCAGCAAGGTGGTCTGGCCGGTATTCTGGCGGCGGGGACTGCCCCCGCCTTTGCTCAGGGTTTGCCCGAAGTTCGTTGGCGACTGACCTCGAGTTTCCCCAAAACCCTGGATACCCTCTTTGGTGCTGCCGACAATGTGGCCAAGCGCGTGCACGATGCCACCGGTGGCAAATTCCAGATCAAGACCTTCGCCGCCGGAGAGATCGTGCCGGGCTTGCAGGTGCTCGATGCTGTGCAGAACGGCTCGGTCGAGGCTGGGCAGACGGCCATGTACTACTACTTTGGCAAGAACCCTGCCTTTGCCTTTGCGACCTGCCTTCCCTTTGGCATGAATGCACGCCAGCAAAATGCCTGGTGGTATTACGGTGGCGGGGAGGAGCTGTACAACGACTTTCTCAAGCCCTACAACTGCTACGCCATTCCCTACGGCAACACCGGCACGCAAATGGGTGGTTGGTTTCGCAAGGAGATCAAGTCGATCAACGACTTGAAGGGCTTGAAGTTTCGGGTGGGTGGTGTGGCCGGACAAATCCTGTTGCGCCTGGGGGTGGTGCCCCAGCAGATTGCAGCCGGTGACATTTACCCTGCGCTGGAGAAGGGCACGATCGACGCTGCCGAATGGATCGGCCCGCACGACGATGACCGGCTGGGGATCTCCAAGGTGGCCAAGTACTACTACACGCCGGGCTGGTGGGAGGGCAATTCCTCGGGCCACATGATCGTCAACCTCAAGGCCTGGGAAGCGCTACCCAAGGAGTACCAACAGATTTTCGCGGCAGCGTGTGGCGAATCCAATTCGATGGCGATGGCCAAGTACGACCACCTGAACCCCATCGGACTGAAAAAGCTCATCGCGGGTGGGGCCCAGTTGCGCGTCTTCCCCAAGGCCGTCCTGGACGCCTGCTACGCGGCTTCTCAGGAGCAATACGCGGAGTGGGCCGGCAAACACCCGGAGTTCAAGACGATGCTGACGTCTTACATGAACTACCTGCAGGAGGAAGTGGCCTGGTTCCGGGTGGCGGAGGGCAGCTTCGACACTTACATGTCGCAGGCCTTGCAAAAGAAGCGCACCTGATCACTGACGGCATGAAGGGGCGGCGCCAGGCAGGCGCCGTGCCCGTCAGGCTCGGTGTCAGGCCCGGTACCAGGCCCGCACCGCTGCCAGGTAGCGCTGCACGCCTTCGGAGACGGTGGCCGCGTCCAGCGCACCGTACGACAGCCGCTGGTAATTGGCCTGTGCGGTGTTCGTGAGACCAAAAGCAAAACCGGGAATGCAGGCCACGCGGTGCTGCTGCGTCATGAAGGTGTTGAACGCCAATGCATCGCTCACACCGGGCAACTTCATCAGGACATAGAAAGCGCCTTGCGTGTGCGGGTACTCCACCAGATCGCCCAGCGTGTCGAGCGCTGCGTGCACGGTGTTGCGTACCTGCCCCAAGGCCTTGATGTGCGGCGCGACCCAGTCACGCCCCAGTTTGAGTGCCTGCAGCGCCAGCACTTGCGAGATGACGGGCGCACAAATGATGTTGGTGTCCTGCACCTTGTTCATGGCGTCGAACAGGTCGCGTGGAAACACGACATAGCCGACCCGCCAGCTCGCCATGCCGTAGTTTTTCGACATGGAGTAGAACGACAGGGTGTGGGCGTGCGCCCCCGGGATCGAGCCCGGTGAGAAATGTCGGGCCCCCTCGTAGGTGAAGTACTCGTAGGCTTCATCGCAGAAGTGATACAGCCCATGATGGGCACACAGCGCGTTGACGGCACGCAGGTCCTCTTCGCTGTACACCGCGCCCGTCGGGTTGTTGGGGGTGACGGTGATGATGGCCCGTGTGCGCGGGGTGATGGCGCCTGCCAGGGCGTCCACATCCAGCCCCCAGTCGGCGCGGGTGGGCACGGGCACGGGCACGCAGCCCGCCATGCGGATGGCCATTTCCTGGTTGAAGTAATACGGCATGGGAAGGATGAACTCATCCCCGGGGTCGGCAATCGCCAGCACGGCGTTGAGAAAAGCCATGTTGCTGCCAGCGGTCACCATGACCATCGATTGCCCGGCACACACGATACCGTTTTCGCGCGCGAGCTTGCGCTCAATTTCCTCCACCAGGGGCTGGTAGCCGGTGACGGCCTGGTACTTGTGCAAGGCGGCCTCGGCCATGAGCTCGGGCAGCGCGGCGATGGCTTCAGCCGGCGGCGCATAACTCACCACCCCCTGGCCCAGTGAGATGGTGCCGGGGGTGGCGCGGGCCAGGGCCGCGATGGTGGGGATGATCGGGGTGTCGACCCCGTCCATGCGAAGTGCGTGTCGCTTCATGTCAGACGTTTCAGGCGTGATCGGGTATTCTTCCACAGAAGTTCCGGCCCTTGCGGTGTGCCGCCGCCGTGAACCCTGCCAGCGCCCTTTATTGAAAGTCTCTCATGAATCTTTTTGACCTCTCCGGCCAGGTGGCTGTCATCACCGGATCCAGTCGCGGCATTGGACGCGCCATTGCCGAGCGCATGGCCGAACACGGTGCCCGGGTGGTGATTTCGTCGCGCAAGGCGGATGCCTGCGAGGCGGTGGCGCGTGACCTGCAACAGCGGTTTGGCGCCGGCTGCGCCATTGCCATTCCTGCCAACATTTCCTCCAAGGACGACTTGCAGCATTTGATGAACGAGGCTCGCCAGCAACTCGGGCCGATTGACATCCTGGTGTGCAACGCCGCAAGCAATCCGTATTTCGGCCCACAGGCGGGCATCTCGGATGACCAGTTCCGCAAAATCCTGGACAACAACATCATTGCCAACCACTGGATGATCAGCATGGCCGTGCCCGAGATGAAGGAGCGCCGCCGGGGCTCCATCATCATCGTGTCATCGATTGGTGGCTTGAGAGGGTCGCCCGTGATCGGGGCTTATTGCATCAGCAAGGCCGCAGACATGCAGCTCGCTCGCAACCTGGCGGTGGAGTACGGACCCCACAACATCCGTGTCAATTGCATTGCGCCCGGCCTGATCAAGACTGATTTCGCACGCGCGCTGTGGGAGGATCCGCAGATGCTGTCGCGCCGCACCGAGACCACACCGCTGCGCCGCATTGGTGAGCCCGATGAGATCGCCGGGGCTGCTGTGTTCCTGGCGTCTCCAGCGGGCTCTTTCATGACCGGTCAGAGCCTGGTCATCGACGGCGGGGTGACCATTGGCAGCTGACGGTCTCGCACCAGGCGCTGGTGCTTCAGGTTTCCAGGCCCGAGGGGTCTTCCGGGAACACCGCCATGCCGCCCGCGTTGAACTTCATGAGGAAGTAGAAATGTCGCAGCTCAGCCTTCTCGCAGTCGGGTGCACCCAGCCAGCGCGCCAACGCGTGGGCCGGGATGTACATCTGCTTGGAGCCGAAATCCACCCCCACGCGGAAGTAGCCGTCCGTGGGTTCGGAAAATTCGAACACGCGACCGGTTTGACCCACCGGCCACGGTTTTTTGAGCACGATGACCGTTCGTCCCGGACGGGCGAGGTAGTCGAAGGTGTCCTCGTAGGCCTCGCGGTGGCGCGTGTGTTCAACCAGCGCGTTGGCGGTGACCTGCTCAATAAATTGTTCAACTTTCATGCCCCTAGGATCGGCCCCAGGCGGCAGAACTTGAGGCCCCGCGGCGCCGCTCATTTTTCACCATGCGAATTTTCTCGCCGACTCAACCGGCTGGCGGCGCATGGTCATTTAACCAGGAGTGAATCCCATGTTTTACGGTGAAATCGACGGTGGTGGATTTGAAGTGATCGAGCCTGAATTCGCGGGCTGCTTTGTCGGGCACGCTCGACTCGAGCGGCTCTGGACGGGCTGCCGCTGGGCCGAAGGACCGGCCTGGTTTGGCGGCGGGCGGTACCTGATCTGGTCAG
>JACCDM011181845.1_pt1 | contig 31874 bp, 31 predicted proteins | sample 7445851 | NCBI WGS metagenome assembly JACCDM01 (sample SAMN15323438, study PRJNA562643) | freshwater metagenome | isolation source: river surface water | place: USA:Blue River Watershed | collected 2017-08-16
CTCGCTCGATAAGTTCATGAGATAAATTTTCAGAACTGCGAATGTCAGTAAGTGTGAGTCCTTTAAGAATTTTAAGAATTGCGGGGTCTTTGATAAAGCCACACTTAACAACCTCAGCCAGACCAGCTGCGAAATCGCGATCAGAGAGCGAGGGTAACCAAGCGAAATCTATGACAACCTTGCGAGGTGAATGAAAAGCTCCAATCAAATTTTTTCCATAATCACTATTTATCCCGGTTTTTCCCCCGATTGCTGCATCAACCATACCTGCGACAGTGGTAGGAATCGCTACCCAATCCATTCCTCGAAGCCAGGACGCGGCGATATAACCGGCGAAATCAGTTACTGCGCCTCCCCCTAAACCCACAATTAAATCGCTTCGTGTAAAACCAGCTGCTCCAAGCCAGTTCCATACCTTCTCGACCGTACGTATGGATTTTCCTGATTCGCCATCTGGAATAGCAAAATAGAAAAATTCTGCTCCAAGTGAATTAAACTGTGGGATTAACTCTTTCATGTCTTCGCTAAAGATTATTGCTATCCGCTTACGAGAACCACTTAATTCTTCAATAAAAGACGAATATTCGCGTCCGATTTCAACGTCATAGGCATGTTCCGAATTCACTGTAATTATCTTCATTATCTACTACCCATGTCTTGCAAGATTTTCGAGACTATTTCATCTTCTGATAGTCCATCAACCTGAATTGATATGTCCGCGATTGATTGATAGATCGGACGCCTTGCTTCCATAAGAGTTTGCCATTGTCCTCGTGGGTTGTTGAGTAACAGAGGTCGATCTCTATTAAACCCAATGCGCCCAGAAACAGCAGCTAGCGAAATATCTAGAAATACGACATAAGACGCAACCGCTCGAAGGGCTGATTGGGCGTCCATCGAGATAGGCGCACCTCCGCCCAGCGATAAAACAGTATCGTCGGTCAAAAGCTCATCTCTTAGAACGCTCTTTTCTAGAACTCTAAAAGACTCTTCACCATCTTCTAAGAAAATGTCGGAAATGGACCTTTTCTCGTTCAATTCAATAATCTGATCTGTATCTCTGAAATTAAGCCCGAGCTTTGAGGCTAGCTTAGAACCAATAGTTGTTTTTCCAGAGCCCATCGGACCAATCAAAATTACTTTAGGAGCCATTATTTGAATCGTAAATTCTTCATATATGACTCATAGTTGCGACGAACTTCTTGAACTGAATCTCCACCAAATTTTTCAAGGACTGCTTCTGCGAGAACTAACGCTGCCATGGCTTCGGCAACCACGCCAGCAGCTGGTACAGCGCACACGTCAGAGCGTTGGTTTATCGCTTTCGCCGCTTCACCAGTTTTAACATCGATAGTGTCTAGCGCTTTAGGTACAGTTGATATTGGCTTCATAGCGATGGAAACGCGCAGAATTTCTCCATTAGACATTCCACCTTCGGTTCCTCCCGCGCGGTCAGTGCGACGTTTGATTTTTCCACCAATACGTTCGATTTCATCGTGAGCTAACGACCCACGACGGGTAGCTGTTCTAAATCCATCGCCAATTTCTACGCCTTTGATCGCTTGAATTCCCATCATGGCTCCCGCTAAACGAGCATCTAATCGGCGATCCCAATGCACATGGGAACCAAGACCTGGCGGAAGGTTGTATGCCAAGATTTCACAAACCCCTCCCAATGTATCGCCATCAGAATGAGCTGATTCAATTTCGGAAATCATGGCTGCACTGGTTGCTGGATCTGTACACCGGACTGGATCTTCATCAATACGTGACATATCTGTCTGTGAGGGCAGCTCGTAATTGTCTGGCAATCTGACTGACCCGATGGAAACAACATGACTCAATATGGTGATACCAACTGCCTGCTCAAGAAATTTACGTGCGATAGCACCTAAAGCAACACGCGCAGCAGTTTCACGAGCACTTGCTCTTTCTAAGATTGGTCGAGCATCATCGAAGTCATATTTTTGCATTCCCACGAGATCCGCATGTCCAGGGCGAGGTCTTGACAGCGGGGCGTTACGAGCCAGATTGGCAATTTCATCTTCAGCAACTGGGTCGGCTGACATCACTCTTTCCCATTTTGGCCATTCACTATTGCCCACCTGAATAGAGATTGGTCCACCCTGAGATACGCCAAGTCGAATACCTCCAAGGATAGTTACCTTGTCAGCTTCAAAATTCTGTCGAGCACCTCGCCCAACTCCTAATCTACGGCGCGATAAGTGAAAATCTATATCTGCAGTGGATACCTGGATATGAGCGGGAAGGCCTTCAATAATGGCCGAAAGAGCTTGTCCGTGAGATTCCCCTGCAGTGAGCCAACGCATGCGCCTATTGTTGCAGATGCGAAGGAAACATGGCGGAGAATTTCGGCCAGAGATACGGATTAATTCGTAAACGTAGCGAGATATCCCCCACTTATTGCTGGTGCAAGTGGAACCGCAACCTTCACATTGCGGTATCGACAGGCATAAATTGGCATTAATAGCGCCGTACAAATAGCGACTCCGATGAAGAATTCAGTATGCGCATCTCTATGCAAGCAGAATAGAAGTAATGTACCAATAAGTTTGATATCTCCTCCCCCCAGATCGCAGAGATACTTTGACAAGAAAGCGAAAACAAGGATTGGTAGAAACAACTCAAAATTGAGATACAGATCTGATGTAGCAGCTTTAAAAATGGGAAGAATTGCAATTGCAATATTCGGAATTCGATGATGTCGAATATCGTATATAGATATAAATAGCAGGAACAAGGGCATCCTCACAACTTACCGAAACAGACACAACCTCATATCGGGTTGTGGATATCTATAAAGATCTTTTTAGAGAATTCCTCAAATACTCTGCTAGATCTTCTTGATCAAAATCTAGGGCGATGGCTATACGTATCTGTTCTATGCCTTGATATATGAGTAGCTCTAGTCCAGAAATATGACGGGCTCCCAGTGAATTCCATTTATTTACAAGAACCGTCGGCCAAGGTTTGTAGATAACTTCGTATAACAACCCAGTAACCTGATAATCGATGTTTTCAGCAAATAAATCCGCGGCACCGGCCGGGGTTGTATTCACTATGAGCGAATATGGAGTCAAGGACTGATTGTCAGACCATCTGATGTAATTGAAACTAGAATTTCGTACTATCGATTCAAGAGATTCTTTGCGGGCATTTGTTCGGCCCATAACCGTTATTGAACTTGCAATCCCATCAAGTGCTGAGGCAATCGCGCGCGCCGTTCCACCGGCTCCCAGAATGAGAACCGATTCAAAATTTTCAAATGCTATATGGCGAAGGGAATTGATAAATCCAACCCCATCAGTTGAAGTAACCATCCATTCCTGGCCGGACTTAAACAAAGTATTGGCTGATTGGGATTTTCTTGCAATCTCAGAAATCGGATAATCAAGGGTTAACAATTCTTCCTTGAGGGGCATAGTCAGCGAAAAATAATCGAAATTTCGTTTGCCTTCTTTCAGGAATCCAGCTAATTCCCCTGAGCCGACCTCTATAGCTTCATAGTTGCCTTTTATTCCCAAATATCTAAAAGCCTCACTATGCAGAAGTGGCGAGAGTGAATGAGAAATTGGAGAACCAAGGACAGCTCCTCTAATCATTTTCACCCCTAAAAAGTCCATTCCGAAGGTTTTTCTTATATTCAACTTTCCAGAGGTTGAATTCTGAGAGCTTATCTGTGAACCTGGTGTCAGAAGGTGCCACTGTAATGAAATAGAGCCAACTCCCAGGTTCAGGATTGATTGCCGCATTCATCGCTTGTCTTCCCGGATTATTTATCGGTCCGGGCGGTAAACCATATTTGCGATATGTGTTGTACGGCGAATTTATGAGTGTTCCAGATGTGCTCAAGAATATATTCCCACGAGACTTCTTTACATAATGAACGGTAGAATCAAATTGCAATGGCATACCAATTTTTAATCGATTGCGTACAACTTGCGAAATTTTGGCGAAATCCTGCTCTTTTCCTTCGGCTTGAAGTAAAGATGCAATAATGAGCAGTTGACTTGCATTGAAAGTGGAATTCCGAGTGAAGAATCCTGCTCTATTCATCTCATCCTGCGCCCTTGCCACCATGGAATTTAAAGCAGATAGTGCAGTAGTGTCCTTATCGAAACTATATTGAGCAGGAAACAGCAACCCTTCCAGAACCTTGAATCCTGACGGTTTCTCCAGTTGCGACATGGCAGCAGTCAATTCATCTTGAGAAAAACCCGCAGCTTGCATTTGTGGCAGAATCTCGGATAGCCACATGCCTTCCTGGATATTTATTAATCCAACAATGCGTTTGTTGTCGAGCAATTGTTGAAGAACATTTGCTGCACAATTCCCAATAGTTAAGCGGTGATCACCGGGGGCAACCTTTGATGAACGAGGATCTCCAACTGCCTCTCGAAAATAGGCTTCAGAGGACTTCACAACTTTATTTCTAAAAAGTGCACGCGCAATGTCCAAACCAGTTGCACCTGTATCAATGTGAACAATAACCTCGGAGCCGCTTTTTACACACGGATAATCTGGCGCTTGCGCTATTCCAGGTCGGAAAAAGTGAACTCCAACAGTAAACAGCACGCAAGAAGCGAGGCCGGCACAAATGCGCATGAACGCTGAATTACTGAGCGCGTTCATGGCTGAGCCCTCTCTCTAGAATTTCTACAGCTGCAAAAGCATCGATTAAATTCTTTGTATCTCTTGTTGATTTTCCGGCTGCTCTAGCTTTGGTTTGAGCATTTACAGTAGAAAGTCGCTCATCCACGAGCACTACACGGACATGACTCAATTCCTCAAGTTGTCGAGCAAATATCCGGGCTTTTTCCGAACTTTCGCTTTCGGATCCGGACATGTTTACCGGCAAACCCACAAAAATCGTTGTTGGGCTATTCTCCGCAAAGATTAATTCTATTTTTTCCAATAAATCCTTATCTTTTGTATTTAGAACTGCGAGAGGCGAGACTAGGATTGCTTCAGCATCGCACACAGCTACACCTATGCGGACATCTCCATAGTCAAAAGCGATCCGCCGACCTCGCTCCATCAGTTAATTCCCAGAGATTGCACCAGAAATTGCAGTCAGCGCATCCGAAATAGCAGAAAGATTGGTACCGCCGCCTTGGGCAAAATCATCCTTACCGCCTCCACCACCGCCCAAAACTGTGGACCCGATCTTTACGAGGACACCTGCCTTAATGCCACTTTTTCTCACCGGTTCACTCACGGCAACGACAAGTACAGCCTTGCCTTCAACAACACTTATCAGTGCGACAACTGCATTACTCAAGCGATTGATTAATTCCTGCGCAATCTTTCGCAAATCATCTGCTGAAACTCCATCCGCAATCTTGGTAGAAACTATTGATTTTCCTCCGACAATTTGCGCTTTCTCTGCTATCGAATCAAGTTGCGTCATAACCTGCGCAGATCGAACTGTAGCAAGCTCCTTTTCGACTTCCTTGATTTTCAAAAGCATCTCTGAAATTCTTTCTGGAAGTTCTTCGGCACGGGCTCCCTTGATTAGATCTGTGAGTGAATTGAGCAGAAGATGTTCACGCGCGAGATATCTATACGCATCTACTCCCACTAACGCTTCAACACGTCGAACGCCAGCGCCAATCGAGGATTCCGAAAGAAGCTTGATGACACCTAGTTGTCCAGATGCGGATACATGCGTACCACCGCACAGCTCACGAGCCCAATCTCCAACGCTTACCACTCTGACCTGATCGCCATATTTCTCACCAAATAACGCCATCGCACCTAATTTCTTCGCCGCATCTTGCGACATAGTCTCGGCGGTGACGGAGAGGTTCTCTAAGAGAAGCGTATTCACTCTTGATTCAACATCATTTAACACCGACAGAGGAACGGCACCTGTTGCTGGAAAATCAAATCGGAATCTACCTGGAGAATTTTCAGATCCTGCTTGAGTTGCAGTTTCGCCAAGAATTTCGCGGAATGCTTTGTGAACCATATGAGTCGCTGTATGTGCTCGAGAAATCGCATTTCTGCGTTCTACATCAATCGATGCAAGGGCCTGTACTCCAACATTGACTTCACCACTTAAAACACGTCCACGATGAACCGAGAGTCCGTTCACTGGAGTTTGAACGTCATCAATTTCGATCACTGCTCCGTTGGATAAAGTTATCGAACCCCCATCAGCTAATTGACCTCCTCCTTCAGCATAGAAAGGCGTCCGATTCAAAATAATTTCAACTTCATTTCCAGAAATTGCGGCAGGCACGCTTACTCCATCAACGAGGATTCCGTTCACAACTGATTCAGTTTGTAACTCTTGGTAACCTACAAAGGTACTTACACCTTTAGAGTCAGCAATTTTCTTATATTCGCTTACATCGGTGTGACCACTCTTCTTCGCTTTGGCATCGGCCTTTGCCCGGTTACGTTGTTCGGCCATTAATCGCTTAAAGCCTGCCTCATCTACTTCCAAGCCCTCTTCACGAGCCATTTCGAGTGTCAGATCAAATGGAAAACCATATGTATCGTGAAGTTTGAATACTTCATCTCCTGGAAGTATCGATTTTTTCTCAGCTTTAATTTGGCTCGAAGCGATTTCGAAAATTTGAGTTCCGCTTTTAAGTGTCTGCAAAAAGGATTCTTCTTCTGCTTCAACAACAGCAAGAATTCTTTTTTGATCTGTTACCAGTTCTGGATATTGCGGCCCCATAGCGCCAATTGCTGCTTGAGTGAGCTCAGACATAATGGGATCGTTCACCCCCAAAAGTCGCATATTTCGGATAGTGCGTCGCATCATTCGGCGTAACACATACCCACGTCCTTCATTTCCGGGAGTGACGCCATCACCAATTAACATGGCAGCAGTTCGAGCATGGTCTGCAACCACGCGCAAAGAAACATCTGATTTGTGAGCTTTTCCGTATGTAACCCCGGTCAAGTTTGAAGCCCGATTAAGAATTTGCATCGTCGTATCAATTTCGTAAATATTTTCAACACCTTGCAACAAAGCTGCGGTTCGTTCCAGTCCTAAGCCCGTGTCGATACTTTTTGCAGGAAGCTCGCCCAGAATTGGATAACCATCTTTTCCTCCTCCGGCTCCTCGTTCATTCTGCATAAAAACGAGGTTCCAAACTTCTAAATAGCGATTTTCGTCAGCAATCGGCCCGCCCTCAGCACCGTATGCTGCTCCACGATCGTAATAAATTTCGGAACACGGCCCGCAAGGACCGGGTACGCCCATTGACCAAAAATTATCTGCCATATCTCTGCGCTGAATTCGTTCACGTGGAATTCCGATTTTCTTATGCCAGATATCTGCAGCTTCATCATCGTCTAGGTAAACAGTCACCCACAATCTATCTTCGGGAAAACCGTAGCCACCATCATTAATCGGCCTAGTGAGAAGCTCCCAAGCAAGCGAGATTGCTCCTTCCTTGAAATAGTCGCCGAACGAGAAATTTCCGCACATTTGGAAGAAAGAAGCATGACGAGTTGTCTTACCAACTTCATCAATGTCTAGGGTGCGAACGCATTTTTGTACTGAGGTAGCTCGCTTATATGGAGGGGTAACTTCGCCCAGAAAATACGGTTTGAAAGGAACCATTCCCGCATTGACCAGAAGGAGATTGGGATCATCCGCGATCAAAGAGGCCGAAGGAACGACTGTATGCGTAAGCCCTTGACGGTTATCAGACTCAAAGAAACGCAGCCAGCGCGAACGGATTTCGGCAGATTCCACTAGTTACATTCACCCAATCGAATTAATCTGTTTTCTTCTTCTTGCGACCTTTGCTGATTTGTGCAGCGCTTAAAAGAGCGCCAGCCACCTTCACTGCGGGTCCATTCTTTTCCATGAAATCTGAAGTTGCACCTGTCAATTTTGTCGTCACATCTTCTACGCTCTTGGTAATTTTCGCGAAGCTTTCTAGCGGACTATTAATAAGTTCGAGCGTGCGAGTGGATTCCTGAATTAATGGCGTAGTGTCATCTGTGAAGGCCTTTAAAGAGACCTTTGCTTCATCTACCAATTTACTTACGCGGATGACGGCATAGGCGACAGCAACAGCGATAACAAAGAGGGATGCCGCCGCAATAATCGTTGCAATTCCACCGGGACCCATGTCGATAGCGTACCTGACTACTCCTTAACAGGAGTCCAATCAATTGCCGCCTCTTTGCGCTGTGCTGGCGTAATCGGCGTTGGCGCACCAGTAAGCGGGTCTCCGCCACTAGCTGTTTTCGGAAATGCAATAACCTCTCGAATTGAATCGGCATTGGTCAATAGCGCGCATACTCGATCCAGGCCAAGCGCTATTCCCCCATGTGGAGGTGGTCCGTAGTTAAAGGCTTCAAGCAGAAAGCCAAATTTACTTTGTGCTTCTTCATCAGAAAGTCCTATCACTGAAAAAACATCTTTCTGAATTTCTCTATTGTGAATTCGGATTGAACCACCACCAAGCTCAGTGCCGTTAAGAACTATGTCATACGCGTAAGCAAGAGCGCTCGCTGGATCGTTCTTGAATGAGTGAGCAAATTCAGGCTTAGGTCCAGTGAATGGATGATGAACTGCAGTCCAACCACCATTATCAGTCGGTTCAAACATTGGTGCATCAACAACCCACAGAAATTCCCAAGCGCTTGAATCGATAAGATTGCAACGTTTCCCAATTTCTAAACGAGCAGCCCCTAAAAGTTGTTGTGAATTAGATTTAACCCCAGCAGCGAAGAAAATGGCATCGCCTGGTTTTGCACCAACGAATTCTGCAATTCCAGATTGTTCTGATTGCGAAATATTTTTCGCAACTGGTCCACCTAATGATCCATCTGAATTAACCAAAATGTAGGCGATTCCTTTAGCTCCTCTAGCTTTAGCCCAATCCTGCCAAGCATCAAGCTCGCGGCGCGGTGAATCAGCGCCACCAGGCATCACTACCGCGCCCACATAAGGAGCTTGGAATACACGAAATTCCGTTTGAGCAAAGTAGGAAGTCACGTCAACAAGTTCTAACCCGAAACGCAAATCAGGTTTATCAGAGCCATATTTATCCATTGCATCCGCATAGGTCATATGGCGAATAGGTGTTGGTATGTCATAACCAACGGTCTCTTTCCAGACTTTCATCAGAATTTTTTCGGCTACCGCTAAAACGTCCGATTGGTCAACGAAAGACATTTCAATATCAAGTTGAGTGAATTCAGGTTGGCGGTCCGCACGGAAATCTTCATCACGGAAACAGCGTGCAATTTGATAATAACGTTCCATGCCCGCAACCATGAGAAGTTGCTTAAAGAGCTGAGGAGATTGCGGAAGCGCATACCAAGTACCTGGTTGCAAACGGACTGGGACTAGAAAATCTCGTGCCCCTTCAGGAGTTGAACGGGTGAGATATGGCGTTTCTATTTCAAGAAAATCCAATTCATTCATTACTCCACGGATTGCTGAAGTTACCTTCGAGCGTAACCTGAGATTTGCTGCCGGCCCCTCTCTGCGAAGATCCAAATATCGATAACGCAATCTGACTTCTTCCGAAATTTCAATTTCTGTACCTGAATCAACTGGAAACGGAAGCGGGGCTGATTCACTCAAAACAATCACGGAATCACCCATTACTTCGATTTCGCCAGTAGGGATATTTGAATTTTCATTACCTGTAGGGCGCAGCGCAACTTCACCGGTGATTTGCAAACACCACTCAGCTCTTAATTGCCCGGCTAACTTTTCATCTCGTATTACTACTTGAACTGAACCAGTTGCATCACGTAGATCAATGAAGGCAACTCCACCGTGATCTCTCCGTCGCGCTACCCACCCAGCAAGAGTGACTATTTGTCCCACATGAGATGCACGCAAGGATCCGGCATCATGGTTTCTCAGCATTCAATGACCTAATTTCTCGCACTGCGGGCGTCGGAATTCAACAGAGTTTTGAGCTCGGCTGACAATTGCTCAATCTTAACGGAAGAAGTTGATCCATCTTCCATCCGCTTTACTTCGACGATTCCCTGTGTGATTTCCGCTTCACCCAGAACAATTACGAATCGCGCACCGGACTTATCTGCAGATTTCATGGCGCCCTTTAACGCCCTATCTCCAAACGCAGTTTCCGAGGAGATTCCTTGATTTCGTAGCTCACCTGCAATTCGTAGCGCCGCAATTTTTGCAGCATCCCCCAGTGGAATAAGGAAGAGATCAGTTTTAAAACTTTGATTAGGGAGGACATTTTCAGCAATTGCCGCCAGCAACGCACGATCAACTCCAAGTCCAAAACCGATGCCCGAAAGCGGTTGCCCTCCAAGAACTTCCATGAGTCCGTCGTAACGACCTCCACCTCCTATTCCGCTTTGCGCACCGAGTTCGGGATGAATGAATTCAAAGGTAGTTCCCGTGTAATAATCAAGTCCGCGGACCATTCGAGGATTTATCACAAAATCAATATTCAACTCTCTAAGATAACTTTGAACTTTCTCAAAATTTGCAGCCGCCTCATTAGAAAGGTAATCCAAAAGTAAAGGCGCCTTTGACATCGCCTCTACCATTTCAGGTCGCTTATCATCAAAGAGCCGCAATGGATTGATTTGAGCCCTCGCACGAGTAACTTCATCAAGATTCAACTTCTCATAAAATTTCATGAGATCAATTCGATGAGCGCTACGGGAAGCGCTGTCACCCAGTGAGGTGATTTGCAAAACAAAATTCTGCAATCCGATTCGTTTAAATCCTTGATATGCCACAGATATGACTTCAGCATCTATCGCTGGATCATCAACTCCAATTGCCTCGATACCCACTTGATAGAATTGGCGATAGCGACCGGCTTGTGGGCGTTCGGCCCGAAAGTATTGACCCGAATACCAAACTTTGACTGGTAATTGACCACGATCTAAATTTTGCTCAATAACAGCTCGCATCACCCCAGCAGTACCTTCGGGACGTAGCGTCAGTGAGCGCCCGCCGCGATCTTCAAATGTATACATCTCCTTTGTCACAACATCAGTGGATTCACCCACCCCACGAGAGAACAGACTGGTATCTTCAAAAACTGGAAGTTCCATCAATTGATAGCCTGCAAGGCGAGCAGGAGCAATCAACTGTTCACGTACCCATTCAAAAGCGCGCGACTCTGGGGGCAAGTACTCCCGGACCCCTTTAGGAGCCATAATCTTCTCGAACTTCATGCCATCAATTCTTTCAGATACGGGTTGTTTTTTCGCTCGAATTTAATGGTCGTCTCGGGTCCGTGGCCAGGCAGAACCCTTAAATCATCCGATAAAGGCAAAACTTTATTCCGCAACGTTTGAATCATGTCACTCGCGCTCCCAGTTGGTAAGTCTGTCCTACCAATAGATCCAGCAAAGAGAACATCCCCGCTCAACAGGATTTCATCATTCACGAGAAACATCACTGAGCCGCGAGTGTGACCGGGAGCATGGATGACTTTAACGTTCATGCCAAGCAATTCAAGATTGAGACCGTTCTTAATCTCACTCACCACTTTTGGTTCCTCAAAAATGGCGCCTTCAAGTTGTCGGCGTAATTCAGGCCCGACAATCTCGCTCGGATGAGTTATATATCTGCGATCATCAGAGTGAATAAAAGTAGGAATTGCATATCCATCGGCCAATGGTTTTATAGAAAAATGATGGTCAAGATGTCCATGAGTAAGAAGTGCAGCAACTGGCTTTAGGTTATGTTCTTGGATAATCATCGCTATTTCGGCCGAAATGTCTGGCATGCCAGGATCAACGATGATGCACTCTCCGCCGGCTTCAGGTGCTACAACCCAGCAGTTCGTCGCGAACATAGGCGCCGGGAATGACTTGATGAGCATTCTTTTGCCCCTATTTCTCGCATGGATTTACCGCAACTGCATGCACAGGGTACCTTTGGCCCCTAGAAAATCTACGCAACTGTCAACGAAAGCTGGAGATGGATTTGGAGTCCTATCTGGCTAACGCGCCAAAGGGGATCGAAATGACTGATGTAAATCCAACAACTCTTGCTCAAACTCACCCGCTGCCAGCGAGTGCAGCTTCCGCCCTCATTGGTGATCCCGCAAAATTTGGTCGCGTTGCAGAAGATGGAACAGTCTTTGTGCGTACTCCAGAAGGAGAAAAAGCGGTTGGCTCTTACCCCGGCAAAACCGCGGATGAAGCACTTGCATATTTTGTGAGAAAGTTTGAAGTCTTAGCATCTGAAGTTGCGCTCACTGCAGCGCGTATTACTAGCGGCGCCATGGTTCCTCAGGACGCATACGAAGCAGTAAAAAAATTACGCCAACAGGTTCGGGAACTCAATGGAGTTGGTGACTTGGCTGCATTGGCCCATTCAGTAGAACAGATTGAACCTCTCATTGAAGGTCACCGTGAAGCCTATGAAGCCAAGAAAGCGGCAGAAGCTGCCGCTAAGGCAGCACGGCGTGAACAGATTTTGATTGAGAAAGAGAAGATTGTCGCTGAAGCGGAATCACTCGCTCTCTCCGAAAATTGGAAAGCTACTGGAGATCGGCTCAAAGCCCTCCTTGATGAATGGAAGGCCGCTCCTCGTTTAGATAAGAAAAGCGATGCCGAATTCTGGAAGAGATTCTCAGCTTCTAGGAATAAATTCGATAAGCGTCGTCGGACACATTTCGCGCAGTTAGAGGCAGCTGCAGGGAAAGTTTCAGAAACGAAGCAAATTTTGGTTACCGAAGCAGAGAAACTGGCAACCTCGACTGATTGGCTCGCCACCGCTCGCCGTTTTAAAGTTCTGATGGATCAATGGAAAGCAGCTGGCCGCGGCAAGAAGAATGACGATGCCAAACTTTGGGCAAGATTTAAAGCAGCGCAAGACCAATTTTTCGCTGCCAAGAACGCTGACTTGGAAAAACGTGAAGTATCGATGGCAGCAAACCTGGCCAAGCGAGAAGAACTTATTGTCCAAATCGAAGCGCTCGTTCCATTCACAGATCTCAAAGCCACCAAGGGGGCTTTCCGCGAGTTGATGCGCAGCTGGGACAAAATAGGGATAACCCATCGCGATAAGAGAGCCGAGCTCGAAGCTCGAATAGCGAAAGTCGAGGAAGTCATTAAGGTTGCAGATGCTGATCTAGCCCGTAAGACTGATCCTGGAGCCAAGGCCCGCGCCGCTGAAGTTGTTTCCCAATTAACTGCTTCGATCGAAAGTTATAACAAGGCAGCAACAAGGGCTGAAGCAGCAGGAAATGCTAAGAAAGCCCAAGAAGCTCGCGAATCAGCCGAGGCACGCAAAGCATGGCTGGTTGAAGCGCAAAAGCACTTGGCAGAATTTAACTAAGTTCGATAAACGTCGTACACACCTTCAACGTTACGTACTGCCGCTAATACTGAATCAAGGTGCTTTGCATCTGCCATTTCAAAGGTAAATCGCGAAATGGCAACGCGGTCCTTAGAAGTACTCACTGCAGCGCTGAGAATATTTACATGCTGTTCTGAGAGAGTTCTGGTTACATCCGCTAGTAGTCGAGCTCGATCAAGGGCTTCAACCTGGATATTTACGAGGAAGATACTTGCTGCTCCAGGAAGCCATCTCACTCCAACAACTCTCTCACTCTGATGTTTTTGCAGATCTGCAGCGTTTATGCAATCCTCGCGATGAACTGAGATTCCTGAACCTTTAGTGATGAATCCCATTATCGGATCACCAGGTACAGGTGTACAACATCGCGCCAGCTTTACGAGAACGTCATCAACTCCTTCAACTGCAATCGCACTCGACGTTCGCCTTGTTGTATGGACGCCAGTCGGGATATTTTCTAACGTCGGTTCTGGATGGGAATCCTCAGTGCCTAACGAAGCGTTCAATTTCTCAACGATTGAGGCCGCAGAGACGTGTCCATCACCAACTGCGCTATATAGAGCTTCAATGTCGGCATAATGAAGATCATGCGCCAATTCCAAAAGCGAATGACCAGCAAAAATCTTTTGTAAAGGCAAGCCAGCCTTACGCATTTGACGCGCGATAGATTCCCGACCTGCATCAATCGCTTCTTCACGTCGTTCTTTGCTGAACCAAGCCTTTATCTTGGATCTCGCTCGAGGACTTTTTACGAAATTCAACCAGTCGCGACTTGGTCCTGCATTTTCGCCCTTATTTGTGACAATCTCTACGACGTCCCCGTTATTTAGCTTTGATTCCAAGGGAACTAAGCGGCCATTTACTTTGGCTCCAGCACATCGCAGGCCTACATCTGTGTGCACTGAGAATGCGAAATCAACCGGCGTAGAGCCCCCCGGTAAGGCAACAACAGATCCTTTAGGTGTGAAGACGAAAACCTCTGGACTTCCCAAATCAAAGCGCAAAGCTTCCAAAAATTCAGATGGGTCTTCTGTTTCTTTCTGCCATTCATGCAATTGCCGAAGCCAGAGCATCTCTGGTGAATTGCCATCAGAAACACCGCTCTTAACATCATTTCCTTGTTTATATTTCCAATGTGCTGCGATACCAAATTCCGCGCGTGAATGCATATCATAAGTACGAATCTGAATTTCAATTGCTTTTCCATTCGGACCTATCACGGTTGTGTGCAGCGACTGATACAGGTTGAATTTGGGCATCGCAATGTAATCTTTAAATCTTCCTGGTACCGGGCTCCAGCGAGCGTGAATAGATCCAAGTACGGCATAACAGTCGCGAACATCATTGACTAAGACACGGATACCAACCAGATCATAAATTTCATTAAATTCCCGACCTCGAACTACCATCTTTTGATAAACACTAAAAAAATGCTTCTTTCGGCCAGTAACTGTTGCGGAAATTCCGTCATTTTTCAGATCGCCTTCGACATCGGCAATCACTTCGGCGGTAAGAGCATCACGTGAAGGAGACCTTTCGGCGACCAAGCGGGAAATTTCTTCGAACTTCTTAGGTTCCAAGACAGCAAAAGAAAGGTCTTCCAATTCCCATTTGATGGCATTCATTCCTAGACGATGAGCCAAAGGTGCATAGATATCGAGGGTTTCTCTAGCTTTGCGTTGGGCAGTCTCTGGCGAAACGAAACTCCAAGTTCGTGCATTATGCAATCGATCTGCCAATTTAATGACCAGAACTCGAATATCACGTGACATTGCTATGACCATTTTGCGAACAGTTTCTGCTTCGGCGGTTGGTCCGTAAGTCAACTTATCTAGCTTGGTTACGCCATCGACGAGGTTGGCAATTTCATCGCCAAAATCATTTCGAAGTTGATCAAGTGAGTACGGCGTATCTTCAACGGTGTCATGTAGTAGCGAAGCAATCAACGTGGTTTCGTTTAACCCCAACTCCGCGAGGATTTGGGTTACCGCTACTGGATGAGTGATGTACTCCTCACCCGATTTACGAAATTGTCCAGCATGCGCAGCACGTGCGATTTCAAAGGCTCGCTCTATCTCAGACAAAGTCGCTTCGGGGTGATGCTCTCTCAGCGCACCTATCAAAGGTGCAATCAGAGGCTGAGTTTCCATATCAGAGTTTAACTATTTGCGACCCTTGCGCTTTTGAACGCTGCGACGAGATGGTCGCTCTGCGACAGTCACTCCCCCTTCGCCACCGCTTCGAGAGGCGACTCGCTTTGCAAGAGCCTGCATAGCTGGTTCCTTCTCTCGCAACTGTGCCAAGAAAGGTGGAGCGATAAAAATGGATGAATATGTTCCTACTGCAAGACCTATAAAGAGCGCGAGGGCGAGGTCCTTGAGTGTTCCAGCTCCCAAAAGTCCAGCGCCAACGAACAAGATCGATCCAACAGGAATGAGGGCGATTATCGAAGTATTGAGAGAGCGCACAATTGTTTGATTGACAGCCAAATTTGCTGCTTGCGAATAAGTGGTTTTTCCACTGGCAGCTATTGATTTCGTGTTCTCTCGAACCTTATCGAAAACAACTACTGTGTCGTACAAGGAATATCCAAGAATGGTTAAGAATCCAATAATGGTTGCGGGGGTGACGTCAAAACCAACTAGAGCGTAAATCCCTACGGTGATAAAGACGTCATGTACAACCGCCAAAATCGCTGCCGCTGCCATCTTGGGTTCAAAAACCATCGCCAAAAAGATCATGATGACCAAAAGGAAGGCAATTAATCCGTAGAGGGCCTTCTTAGTAATTTCCTTTCCCCATGAAGGTCCAACCAATTGGGTATCAATAGATTCAGCATCAACGTTGAACTTAGCTGTTAGCGCCGCTTCCACCGCCTGCGATTGAGCTGGATCTAGCGCGCCTGTCTGAATGCGAACCTTAGAATCGCCAATCTTTTGAACAATGAACTCCCCTGGAATCCCAACTGACTCAACTGCCTCGCGTGCTTCTTGAACTGTCGCCGAAGGTTGATTAACGGTGAATGATGCACCGCCCTTAAATTCAATTCCGAGATGAAGCCCTTGCGCTCCAAGAGCAAAGGTAGAGAGCGCAATGAAAATCGCGGAAAAGGCATACCACCGTTTGCGGTTTCCAATGATATTGAATGAAGTTTCGCCAGAATAGAGACGACCACCAAGACCGGATAATTTCGCCATTTCTTATGCCTCCTGTGGTGTGGATGGTTGAGCTATTTTTGCGTCCTTATTTCTCATTCCAACGCTCTTAGGTGATAACCCAGAGAGTGGGTGGCCAGAGGCAAAGAAACTCCAACGCGAAACTATCGTGAGCGCTGGCTTTGTAAAGAGGAAGACGATCAAAAGATCAACAATCGTTGTGAGACCAAGAGTGAAGGCGAAACCGCGGACCCCGCCCACTGCAAAGAAGTAAAGCAAAGTTGCGGCGATTAAAGAGACAAGGTCTGCAACGATGATTGTGTGTCTTGCACGCGTCCATCCGGTTTCAACTGCTGTTCTTAGAGTTCTACCATCGCGAAGTTCGTCACGAATACGTTCAAAATAAACAATGAACGAGTCTGCTGTCACACCGATAGCAACGATAGCTCCGGCGATACCGGCCAGCGTGAGGGTGAATCCGATAGTTTTTCCTAGGACAAGGAATAGGAGATAGATCATCGCGGCGGCGATAGTTAACGATCCAACGATGACCAAACCAAGCCCTCTGTAATAGAGAACTGAGAAGATGAGAACTAAACCAAGACCAAGAGCACCAGCAAGAAGTCCTGCATTCAATTGATCTTCACCTAGGGTTGGTGAAACTTGTTGAACTTCTCCCCGATCAAATGCCAAAGGCAGGGCGCCATATTTAAGTACGTTAGCCAAATCTTGAGCTTCCAACTGGGTAAATGAACCGGTTATCTGCGCTTCACCCGATGGAATTGCTTCACGGATAGAAGGAGCTGAAACAACTAGACCATCTAGAACAATCGCTACTTGATTCTGTGGAGATGGAAGTGAGGTCACTCGAGCCGTCTGTGCACCAAAAGCTTTGGTTCCTTCTCCATCAAAGGTCAATGAAACAAACCAAGCGCTAGCCCCCTGCTGATCAATTCCTGCAGATGCCTTCGAAACTTGCTGACCTAGAACTTCGGCCGGACCCAAAATATATTTTGCAGCTCCTGTGCGGGCACAAGCGACAATAGTTTCGCTTGGTGCATCAGCACCAGTGCCTTGCAAATTTGCTGGATTTGTACAGTCAAGCGCCGCAAATCGCGCATTGAGATCTGCAGAAATTCCTGCAGCCGGAGTTGCATCTCCGCCACCTGCTCCCGCCAGCGCTGATGACTCAGCAAGAACCTGACGGAAACGCAATTCAGCTGTCTGGCCCACCAAATCGACAACTCGTCGACCGGACTCACCTGGAACTGAAATTACAATCTGTCGATTTGCACCACTTCCCTGCGCTGTTACTTCAGATTCTGCAACACCAACAGAATTCACGCGCTGGCGGATAATGGCCACTGCTTGGTCGATGGATTCAGATGTCACTTTGCCAGCATCAGTAGAAGCGCGAGGTTGAAGGGTGACGCTGGTTCCCCCTCGCAAATCCAAACCTAATCGAACAGCCGTCGCTCCTTGAATAAGCGCGGTAGCAAGAAGGGCAATAAGAAACGCAGCCAAAATCGCAAGCGCTCTGCCTGGGCGACCGCTGGTTTTCACAGGAGTCTTCACAGATGAATTTGATGTGGACATAAGAGGAGATTCTAGGCGTTACGTACTGGGTGTGTCGAAAAGAGTGGCAGCAGTATCAGGTGGCGTTCGTCCCACATGAGCAAATCCCGCAGGTGTGGCTACTCTCCCGCGTGGCGTACGAGCCATGAAACCTTTGCGCACCAAGAATGGCTCCGCCACGGATTCAACCGTTTCAGTTTCCTCTCCGACAGCGATAGCCAAGGTGGAAAGCCCCACTGGCCCGCCATTAAACCGCTCAATCAACGCTACAAGGACTGAACGATCGAGGCGATCTAATCCCTGCTCGTCTACTTCATACATCTCCAGCGCTTCCTTCGCATCTGAATGTGTGAGAGTTTTTGAACCACGTACCTGAGCAAAATCTCGGACCCGGCGCAAGAGTCGATTGGCGATACGTGGTGTTCCACGCGAGCGACAAGCGATTTCACTTATAGCTTCTTTATCAATTTCTAAACGCAATAGTACTGCGCTTCGAGCGAGCACCTCTTCTAATTCTTTCTCTTCATAGAAATCTAGCTGAGCTGTAAATCCAAATCGATCACGAAGTGGTGCTGGAAGAAGACCAGCACGAGTTGTTGCACCAACCAAAGTAAAGCGTGGCAACTGCAGCGGTATTGCAGTGGCGCCCGGACCTTTTCCAACAACCACATCAACACGAAAATCTTCCATTGCCAAGTAGAGAAGTTCCTCAGCAGGACGAGGTAGACGATGAATTTCATCTAGGAAAAATATTTCACCTTCTACAAGTGATGAAAGAATCGCTGCTAAATCTCCGGCATGAGTAATAGCCGGTCCACTCGAAATGCGTATCGGCGCCTGCATTTCAGATGCCAGAATCATCGCGAGAGTAGTTTTGCCAAGACCTGGAGGGCCAGATAGAAGAATATGATCAGCAGCCGCGTTTCGTTGACGCGCTGCACTTAAGAGAACGTCAACTTGCTGCTTAACACGTTGCTGCCCGATGAAATCCTCAAGAGTCTTGGGACGTAGCGCTTGTTCGACAGAAATTTCTTCCGGTTGTTCGTTCGCATCAACCATACGCTCTTTGCTCATTTAAGAACGCCTGCCGCTCTGCAGTGCTAGCTTGAGGAGATCCGATAATTCATTTTCATTTGGCTCTAAACCATTTTCTGCATAATCGGATGCGACAGAATTTATGGCTGCATCAGATTCTTTCGCTGTGAAACCAAGAGAAATTAGTGCAGCAGCCAATTTCTCTCTCCAAGCAGGTTGATGGTGGTCAATTTTTGTTGCAGAACTAAAGTCATTAATTTTGCCTTTAAGTTCTAAAATCAACCGCTGAGCACCTTTCCGACCAATGCCTGGCACTTTCTCTATGGCCGAAATATCTTCTTGAGCAATTGCTAGAGCTAGCGATTGAGGAGAATGGCTTCCCATTATGGCAAGTGCTACCTTTGGCCCAATCCCTGTGACAGTTTGCACAAGTTCAAAAACATTTCGGCTATCTTCGTCCAAAAACCCGAATAGCGTTAAGGCATCTTCTCTTACAATCAGCGTGGTGAAAAGCTGAACTGGCATGCCTATGTTCAAATGGTCAGACGTGCGCGAGGAAATAGACACACTGAGGCCAACTCCTCCTACCTCGATTATCGCTTTATCATAAGAAACTGAGCGAACGACTCCATTAAGCAGTGAAATCATTTCTTCACCAACTTTGCAATGCGATTCTTTTCCAACTGAAGAGCTTCGCTCATTTTCGAATTGCCACTTCCCCTCCACAGGTGACAGATCGCAAGCGCTAGAGCATCTGTGCTATCGACAGGTTTTGGAATTGAATCCAGGCTCAGTAAACGCTTCACCATTTCTGCAACTTGTACCTTGTTTGCCCGACCAGAACCTGTAACAGCAGCCTTAACTTCAGAAGGAGTATGCATAGCCACTGGAATATTGCGCCGCGCTGCCACAAGAAGAGCGATTCCAGCAGCTTGACCAGTACCCATCACAGTTCGCACATTGTGTTGGGAAAAAACTCTTTCAATAGCAACAACATCTGGACGATGCAATGAAATCCATTCTTCTAACTCACATTCAAGTTGCAGAAGTCGACGCTCTAAGGGCAAATCGCTAGATGTGAGTATGACGCCAACACCAACTAGTTTCAGGGGCTTTCCTGGACTGCCTTCAATCACGCCAATTCCGCAGCGGGTCAACCCAGGATCCACCCCGAGGATTCGCTTAAAAGATTGGCTCATAACTTCAAAGCCTATGTCTAAAAAAGGCGCAAATTACGAAAGGCTCGCCATAACCTCATCGGAGACGTCAAAATTCGAATACACATTTTGAACATCGTCTAGCTCTTCTATGGCATCAATCAATTCAAAGACTTTCACAGCCGCATCTGCATCGAGAGGTATCTGCATTGAAGGCAAAAAGGAAGAATCCGCTGACTCATAATCGATTCCTGCGCTCTGGAGAGCTGTTCGGGCGCTCACGAGATCGCTCGCCACACAAACTACTTCAAAGGATTCGCCCAAATCATTAACTTCCTCAACACCAGCTTCTAAAGCTGCTTCAAGGATTGAGTCCTCAGTAGCTCCTGATGCCTTGCTGACGATGATGACGCCTTTTCGGTTGAAGAGATAAGAAACTGAACCAGGATCAGCCATGCTTCCACCATTTCGAGTGACAGCAACCCTTACTTCAGAAGCAGCTCGATTACGATTATCGGAAAGACACTCAATCATGATTGCAACTCCGTTTGGACCATAACCTTCATACATAATTGTTTGCCAGTCAGCTCCACCAGATTCAAGGCCAGCACCTCGTTTAATTGCGCGTTCAATGTTGTCAGCCGGCATTGAATTCTTCTTTGCCTTTGCGATTGCATCAAAGAGTGTCGGGTTCCCATCAACATCAGGACCACCATTACGTGCTGCAACCTCTATCGCCTTAATCAATTTAGCGAAATTCTTGGCACGGCGGCTATCTATCACTGCCTTCTTGTGCTTGGTCGTTGCCCATTTGGAATGGCCTGACATTGAAACACCTCGTTCTTCACAACGCTATTACGACGAAGTCGTACTTTATCGGGCTTTACAAACCTCTTCAAAAAAATAGGTATGAACAACCCTATCTTCGGTCAATTCTGGATGAAAACTAGTGGCCAGGAGATTACCTTGGCGAACAGCTACCGGATGTCCTGCTGCCGCGGCTAAAACTTCAACACCCTCACCGACCTCTTCTACCCAAGGGGCACGAATAAATACGGCATGAAGTTGCCGACCACGGAATTCAATTTCACTTTCAAATGAATCAATCTGCCGACCAAAAGCATTTCTGCGAACGGTCACATTGATACCGCCAAAAGTCTTCTGACCAACCTTTCCATCGATAATTCGATCCGCCAAAAGAATCATTCCTGCGCATGAACCATAAACAGGAAAACCATCTGAAATACGGTCTCTGATTGGTTGATAAAGTCCAAAAAGTTCAGCCAAATGAATAATTGTCGTTGATTCACCCCCTGGAAGCACCAAGGCATCAACTCTTTGTAAATCATCAGGTGTGCGAACTTCTATTGCCTCGTGGCCACAGGCCTTGACTGCAGAAATATGCTCGCGAAAATCACCCTGTAAGGCCAGAACCCCAACGCTCATTCTGGAAACTTTTACCAACCTCGCTCAGCTAGTCGATGTGGAACCGGAATATCAGCAACATTGATACCAACCATTGCTTCACCCAAACCACGTGATGCGTCTGCCAGAATTTTTGCATCTTGATAATAAGTTGTAGCTTTAACGCACGCAGCCGCGCGCTGAGCTGGATTGCCTGATTTGAAGATACCTGAGCCAATGAATACTCCGTCCGCCCCCATTTGCATCATGAGCGCTGCATCTGCTGGAGTAGCGATTCCTCCCGCAGTAAAGAGAACTACCGGCAATTTTCCAGTTTCGGCTACTTCTTTTACCAATGCATAAGGAGCCTGCAGTTCCTTGGCTGCAACATACAGCTCATCTTCGCGCATCGAGGTAAGTCGACGAATCTCTGCACCAATGGTACGAATATGAGTCATCGCATTCGAGACATCGCCGGTGCCTGCTTCGCCTTTCGAACGAATCATTGCAGCGCCTTCGTTAATACGGCGCAGTGCTTCCCCAAGATTGGTGGCTCCGCAAACAAAAGGAACTTTGAATTTCCATTTATCAATGTGATTCGTATAGTCAGCAGGAGTTAAAACTTCTGATTCATCAATGTAATCAACGCCAAGGCTTTCAATGATCTGAGCTTCAACAAAGTGTCCAATTCGCACTTTTGCCATAACGGGAATTGAGACAGCGGCCTGAATCTGCTGGATCATGTCTGGATCAGACATGCGAGCAACTCCGCCTTGAGCGCGAATATCAGCAGGAACACGCTCGAGAGCCATTACCGCACAAGCGCCAGCATCTTCGGCAATTTTGGCTTGCTCGACATTCACGACATCCATAATGACGCCGCCCTTCAGCATTTCGGCCATACCACGTTTTACGCGTGCAGTGCCCACTGATTGGCTACTTGATTGCTCTGACATCTCTTCCGACCCCTTGCATTTTCATGAAATCACTTTTCAAGAAGTTGAGTCTACTTTGTTCGGCTGTCTCCTGCATCCTCGAAGTGAGGCGTGAAAATAGGCTCTTTGTCGGTTAAAGCCACCCAAAGTTTGCCTCGAGAAAAGGGGATTTCTTCACCCGCGCTAGTTCTCCAAGTTGTGCCAGATTCTGCAGATAATCTGGTCCAAATTCCTTCAATGAATTTCCCATCACGCAATATATAGCCACGGCCAGTTCCAACGGTTGCCGAAAATGGCGTAATGCCTCCAACTTTATCTTTGTATATCGAATCAGTAATAGAAACAATTTGAATTACAAAGGTATCCGCCGTCAAAACTGAGCCTGTTGATGAAACATTTGAATTACCGTTGTGCTTCAATTTCCAAACTCTATCCGATTGAGACCACTGTGCTTCATAAGAACTTGCAGGCCAGTCAATCTTTGCCGATGTGATTGGTAATCCAAGTTCTGTTTCCTCTGAAAAATTCCAACCCATATTTTTAGAAATCGAAAATTCATAACCTCGTTGCGACGCGTACTCCAAGAGTAGATCGGCTCGCAAAACCATTGCATAAGGCGGAGTGCGAGTGGAATCGGTTGTGTAAATAGTTGAAGACATACTTTGCGCACCCAAATCGAAAAGATTGCCAGATTCAATTTCTGGTCGCAATTTTGACTGTGCACCACTGTACGCGAAACCAACTTTTCCATACTGGGCGATCAATTCAAGATCAGATATTCGCGCAGAGCGAACTGGACCAATCTCGCGTGGGATGTAAGAAGAATAAACGGCAGCAAGACGAGTTAAGCCACCTTCTACTTGCTCGATATAGACAACATCGGCAAATTCCACACCTATTTGTGGGTGTGCCATTCGCGTGTCATCAATCTTCACCACTAATACGGGACCATCCTTACCTTCACGTCCTGATATTGAGTTATAGCTCTTTTCTTCAAGCAGTTTCTGGATACTTAAACCTTCACGGGGAGAAAACAGGGCCACACCTAATACTGCCGTTGAAAGCAGTGCCGTTAAGGAGACGAGAGATTTTTTAGCGAGCATCGGCTTCAAATTCGTAAACAATTGGTTCCGGCGCAGTTCCAGCGAGACGGAAAATTCGAATTAGCGGCTTTCTTCGAACCATATTTGTTCGTTGAACGGCCTCAACATGGATTGCTATTCCCATTTCAATCTTTTCATTCAGGTCTTCTAATTCAGAGATAAGTTCCTGCTCTTTCGCCCCTAGATCTCGCTTATCACCTTCGAGCAAGACTCGGAGGGCTGAACTGAGCCCACTCTCAGCAACTGAGCGCTCTTGCATAGTTGCATCTCGAGCTTGATGTGCTGCCAAAGTGAGTAGAAATGACGCTGCTGGATCTGAAATTTCTGACCGAGCGATCTCAATCGCAATTGCAGCTCTTTTTTGCAGCAAACTATCCAAATTTGCCCAACTGGTCTCGACTCGATGGTGCAATCGATCCAAACGGGTAGCCGAATAAGACAAATACCAAGCAACAAAGATTGTTAAAAGTGCAAGAAGAAGGTAGTTATTCAACTGATTAATCCCTTCCAAGCAATTTATTCCACGCTCTACTTTCGGATACAAGTGCAACTTTCTGCGCTCCTACCATGGCCATCTCGTAAACATCAAAAATCTTCTCAGCGACAACATCCCAATCAAAATTTTGTGCGAACTCTTTTCCAAGCCGCGCCTTTCGGTCGCGTTCCTTGGAATTTTCAAATAACCAAATAATCCTCTCCGCCAAGCTTTCACTATTCTCAGATTGAAAAAGTGTTCCATATTTGCCATGACCGAGAAGTGAATCAAATGCAGGAATATCGCTGGCTACGACGCTTGCGCCACTTGCTAACGCTTCCGTGAGGATAATTCCAAAGGATTCTCCCCTGGTGTTGGGTGCTATATAAAGTCCCACCGATGCCAGAAAATCCGCCTTTTCCTCTTCTGATATTCGACCCAAGAATTGAAAGCGTTGTCGCAATTCAGGAGAAATAACCGCCAAAGTTTCAGTTGGATTACCTGGTCCTGCGACAAACACCTGTGTATCCGGATATCTATCAATTACTTGAGGTAGAGCCTCAAGAAGTACAGAAAGTCCCTTTCTCGGCTCTTGGTAACGACCCATAAAACCTAAGGTGTGCCCTGACCATTCTGGCTTAACTACTCCGTTACGGTAACGAGATGCGTAGATTCCATTTGGAATCACTATTGCATCGGTTTCTAAGTGCTCAGTGAGCGTTTCTCGCGCAGCTTCACTCACAGCTATTCGTGCAGTGAGTTTCTCAATAACGGGTTCAAGGAATGGCACAACAGCGAAAGAAACTTTCTGCCGCTTTGCCGCCGCATGGAATGTTCCGACCATAGGCCCTTCGGCTGCCCAACATGCTAAAAGCGAGATGGATGGAATTGCGGGTTCATGGAGATGAATTAGATCAAAATCACCTTGAGAGATCCACTGACGTACGCGAGCGAAAGCTATCGGCCCAAACAAAACGCGAGCAACGGCGCCGTTGTAAGGAATCGCTATCGGCCTTCCCGCATTGACAACATACTCTGGCAAATCTTCATCGGATAGCGCCGGGGCCAATACAGAAACCATATGTCCGGCGGCTATGAGGTATTCAGCTAAATCTGCAATATGGCTTTGTACACCTCCAGGAGTATCCCAACCATATGGGCAGACGATTCCTATCCGCTTAGCGGAAATCACCATCACGAGACCTCCCGCTCAACGAAATCTTCATCTATCCAAATTCTTTGAAGCATGTGCCAATCTTCAGGATGGCTCCTTATTCCAATTTCAAAAATATTTGCACATTCTTGAACTGTTCGCGCAATTCGTTCCTCATCATTTCCAACAGTGGGTACGGGCACATCATGGAAATCGATATGAATCCCATGTGGCGTATATGACACATGAGCGACAATGAGCGGAATTCCAGTTTTCACAGCAAGCAATGCAGGACCTGCGGGCATACGAGCCGGTGCGCCAAAAAATGAAACATCGATTCCTGAACGAGATAAATCTCTATCTGCAACGAGTGCGATGAGCCTTTTTTCACGAGCCCTTTTTAATAGAGTGGCAAAAGATCGATTATCAAGTGCCAATACTTCAAAACCCATCCTTGTTCGATGTTGCAAAAATTTCTGAAAGAGAGCCTCTGGTTTCAACCGCTCGGCAACAGTGACCAGAGGAATTCCTAACGTGCAGAAATAAGCTCCAGCCAAATCCCAGTTACCCGAATGTGGAAGAGCAACCACAACTCCGTCTCCATTGTCGATACGGTCTATCAACAAATTACCATTAGACATAGTTACTGAATTCAAAATTCTTTCGCGATTCCAGTTTTGAATACGAAAGGTGTCGCACCAGTACCTCATGTATGACCGAAGAGCTTTTTTGGCTAATTGATTCAATTCAGAGCTTTTCAATTCAGGAGTTGTTCGAGAAAGGTTCTTTCTTAACCTAACAACGCTTTTGCCATTTCTTCGAAAAAGGAAATCAGCCATTTTGTTGAAAAGTAAATAGGCAAATTTCTCGGGCACGCTTCTGACAACCCACCAGCCGAAGAAATACCCTCCGGCAATAAGTCGATCTTTCAATTTTCAACCAACCCACGTCGAACTACGAAAATTCTCTGAAATACCGTAATCACTCCCAAGATTGCCATGAGCCAAAGTCCACCTGCTAATACGTATGGAACCTGTAAGCCATGTAAACCAATCGAGGTCAAAATAATTATTAGGCGCTCTGTTCGTTCCGCAATACCAACAGAACAGTAGATGCCAAAACTTTCAGCCTTTGCACGAATGTAAGGAATCAGAAAACCGGTTACCAAAGTGAGTAAGCCTAGATACGCCAACGTATCTCCCTTGGCGATTAGTGAAATTATCAGAGCGATTGTTATTGCAGAATCAGTAATGCGATCAATGGTTGAATCGAGAAAACCTCCCCAAGGGCTCGCACCTCTTTCCGATATTCGCGCCATCGCACCATCAAAGAGATCACTGAGCGCAAAAAAAACTATGGCCAGAGTTCCCCAGAAATACTCTTCTTGAGGGTAAAACCAACCAGCTGATCCAATAACGCCACAAGCGCCTACAACGGTTATGGCATTTGGAGTTAACCCGATTTTCACGGCGAAACGGGCCACAGGATTAATCAATCGTGTGATTACTGGTTTAAGTGAGCTACTAATCATCGACCCCATCGTAGGCTTATCCATATGCCTACGACCAAATCTGAGCCTGTGAATTTGCCACCAAAACGGATACATGTTTATGGGCATATCAGCGCTTCGCCTGCCTCGTTAGCACAAACCTTCCACGGCGAGGTTTCTGCAATCGCTCAAAGCCAATCAGACCTGGCAATTTTTGCAATTAATCCCTCCGCCGGAATAGATAGCCAAACCATCTCTCTTTGGCAAGAATTGGATGACTATCAGATTCCGCGAATTGTTATCGTAAATGGGCTAGAAGGCCAAGAGCAGGATTTCGATGATGCAGTCTTATTGGCACGCAGAGTTCTTGACGATGTAATTACTCCGTACCTTGTTCTACACGATGATAACGGAGAACCTGTTGCCTTGATCCGTTTGCAAGATTTGGAAATTATCGACTACTCAACGAACCCTCCGACGCAAAAACACTGCGATTCCGAACATGAAGAACTAGTTCAAGATTTTCGGGAAGAATACTTCGAACAGATATCCGAAATGGGCGAGGGCGCATTTGCTGCAGGAATATTGTTTCCTGCGATTCCCGTCAATCTCATGAAAGGTATTGGGGTTGATGTTGTGAAAAGTTACATCGACCAACTACCAAGCAGCAGCTAATTCCGATCGCGTCATGTTTAATAGTTGTGGCAACACCTTTGTCTTACCGATGATGGGCATAAAGTTCGCATCCCCCGACCAACGCGGAACTATGTGTTGATGAATATGTGCGGCAACACCAGCGCCTGAGATAGCACCTTGATTCATTCCTAGGTTGAAACCATCTGCCTGGGAAACTTTACGAATCACTTTCATTGCGTGTGCGGTCATATCAGTTATTTCATGTCGTTCTTCGACTGTTAAATCTGTCAAATCTGCCACATGACGAAATGCACAGATGAGAAGGTGGCCCGGATTGTACGGATACAGGTTCATGACCGCGTAGGCATGTACACCTCTTGCAACAATGAGGCCATCTTCATCACTCAAAGTTGGGATTCGACAGAAAGGGCAAGTTACATCGTTGCCATCGAGTGGCCGATTTTCTCCTTTGAGATATTCAAGGCGATGAGGCGCCCACAAACGCTGCCACCCATCAGGCATTCCAACACCTGAAATTTCACTCATAACTAAACCTGTTCTCGGGAAGCTATTGCTTGTTTAATCTCTGAAATCGCGTCATTCACTGGAATACCGTTCTTCTGCTCACCATTTCGATAACGGAATGAAACGGCATTCGCCTTCATATCTTCTTCGCCTGCTATAACCATAAATGGAATCTTCTGCATTTGAGCGTTACGAACCTTCTTTTGCATGCGATCATCCGAAGCGTCGAGTTCAGCTCTGATGCCAGACTTCTTCATCTCAGAAATAACTCCGGCAAGATAATCTGCAAAAGTGTCTGCAACGGGAATACCTACCACTTGAACTGGTGCCAACCACGGAGGAAACGCTCCTGAATAATGCTCAGTCAAAACACCAAAAAATCTTTCAATGGAGCCAAATAGTGCACGGTGAATCATCACCGGACGCTGACGGCTTCCATCGGCAGCAGCGAATTCGAGTTCGAATCGCTGCGGAAGCTGGAAATCAACTTGAATAGTTGACATCTGCCACGTACGTCCAATTGCATCTTTTGCTTGCACTGAGATCTTCGGGCCGTAGAAGGCGGCTCCGCCTTCGTCCAGAACCAATTCCAGGTTCTGCGCTAGCGCCGCGCTTCTCAGGGCTTCAGTTGCTTCATGCCAATCACGATCTTCGCCAACAGATTTTTCAGGATTCCGAGTTGAAAGTTCGAGATAGAAATCTTGAAGGCCATAATCTCGTAGTAAGTTCAACACAAATGTAAGCAGGGAATCTAGTTCGCCAGGCATTTGTTCTTTAGTGCAGTAAATATGGGCATCATCCTGCGTAAAACCACGAGCACGAGTGATTCCGTGCAACACCCCAGATTTTTCGTATCGATAAACAGTTCCAAATTCAAAAAGCCGCAATGGCAGCTCTCGGTAAGATCGTTGTCTAGATTGGAAAATAAGGTTATGGAATGGGCAGTTCATCGGTTTCATGTAGTACTGCTGACCTGCTCGCTTAATTGTTCCATCGGCATGGAGTTCTTCGTCCATAATCATGGGCGGATACATGCCTTCTGAATACCAATCTAGATGGCCGGACTTTTGAAAGAGCGCAGCTTTTGTTAAATGTGGCGAATATACAAATTCATAGTTTTCTTCTTCATGACGTTTACGCGAATAGTCTTCCATCGCTCTTCTGACGATTCCACCTTTAGGGTGAAACACGGCAAGTCCAGAACCTATTTCTTCTGGGAATGAAAATAAGTCTAATTCTTGACCCAAACGACGATGATCTCGCTTTTCTGCTTCTGCCAATAGTTCAAGATAAGTGCTGAGTTCATCCTGCGAAGGCCAAGCGGTACCGTAAATGCGTTGCAACATAGGATTTTTTTCGGAACCACGCCAATATGCTCCAGCGCTTCGCATTAATTTAAACGCCGGAATGTGTTTTGTTGATGGCAAATGTGGACCGCGACAGAGATCTGACCAGACAGGCTTTCCGTCTCGACCCAGATTGTCATAAATCGTGAGTTCAGCGCCACCTACTTCTACGCTAGCTTCATCGCCTCCCCCACCTTTTATGCCAATCAATTCACATTTATAGGGTTCGTGAGCCAGTTCCTTTAAGGCATCTGTTTCAGAGGTAACTCTTCGTTTGAATCGTTGTCCTTCCTTCACAATCTTGCGCATGGCACTTTCTATCTTCTCTAAATCTTCCGGAGTGAAAGGCTGCTGAGGATCAAAGTCGTAATAAAAGCCATCTGTTATAGGTGGTCCAATTCCTAATCGAGTTTGAGAAAAGATTTGCTGTACCGCCTGCGCCATTACGTGAGCTGTTGAATGACGAAGCACCGCCAAACCTTCCGTTGAGGAGATTGAAACACCCTCCACCACATCTCCATCAGCCAAATCTGTCCAAAGATCTCTAAGTACCCCGTTGATCTTACAAACGACAATCTCTTTGGCCTCAGCAAAAATGTGGGTTGGTTTCTGGTCTGCGTCAATCGTTCGAGCAGCACCATCTACCGAGACGGAGATTGTGGACATATGGCTAGCCTACCGAATGTACTTGCAAGTGGCTTCGAATTTCCTGCTCCATGTCTGTCAATTGGGCTCCAACATCCAATTTCATCTCGCCGATATGCGAAATCGGTTGTGCCACACGCAAACTTGCGAGAGAAAGGGCGGAATCGATTTCCGGAATCTCTGAAACATGTATAGGACGAACCTTGACTCCACATTTCTCTATAGCCAGCCCCCGAATAATCCCCGGCAGTACCCCTGATGTAATTGGCGGAGTTACCCACTGATCTGCAATCTTAAAGATTAGATTTGATACAGCCGACTCAGTTATTTCGTTCTTTGAGTTGAAAAGAATTGCATCGTCATAACCTTGGCTTTTTGCCGAATTGAGAATTGCGAAGCGCTCATCGTATGGAAATTTCTTGTAACTCAAACCATTAATTGTTTCGGAGTGCAAAGTTAACCGCAGTGGTACCGGGCTTTCGACATACTCTTCATGCGAAATATGGATACCTTCAGCAAAAAAGCAAATTCGCAACCGACCTATATTTTGCGGCTTTTCCTGAATTGTGAGTTTGATTTCTCTGCGGAGAAACTCTTCAGGAGGCATTTTTAATCCTAGTGATTGAGTTGAATCCAAAGCCCTGCGCATATGTCGAGTGAGTTCGAGAACTTTTCCATCGATAGTCTTGAGGGTTTCGAAAACCCCCACGGTTTTAGGAAACCCATATTTATCGAATTCAAGATTCATCGAGAATACCTCCCGCGATGGAAATCAATTTACGAGCTTTTAATTGAGTCTCTTCCCATTCCTTCGTTGGATTACTCCCCCAAGTGATGCCAGCACCTGTGCCAAATGAAATCTCCTCAGGTCCGCTCTTCCAAAATGTGCGAATCGCCACGGATAGCAGAGCTCTCTCACCGTGAATCCATCCGATGGTTCCACAGTAAGGTCCCCGTTCTCCCTCTTTCTCCTTAATTATCGAAAGCGCAGAACTTTTCGGAGCTCCACTGACGGAACCTGGGGGCATGGTGGCTCTCAAAATCTCAGACCAATTGGCATCTTCGCGAAGAGTTCCCACAACATCTGAAACCAAATGTGAAAGACCGGGGTGTTTCTCGTTTCTAAAAAGTTGAGAAACTTCCACAGTTCCAGGCTCGCATATCCTCCCTAAGTCATTTCGCATCAGATCAACAATCATTAAGTTTTCAGCCTGATCTTTTTCGCCGAAAGCGCCTTCATCTTCTCGAATTGTGCCCTTTATTGGTGAAGTTTTTATCTCCCTCGAATTCACAGTCAGAAAGAGTTCAGGTGAAGCAGAAGCTATTTCAATATCAGGCAAACTTACATAGCTTGAATATGGTGCCGGATTCTCAACTAACAGACGACTGAAGAGGCCGGAAAGAGGGAGATTTGCTTCGGTCAACTTATTTTTTAAGATCCGGCACGCATTTACTTGATAGACCGTGCCTTGCGATATCTCCTCCCTAATAGCTGATACATAACCTTCAAACCCTTCTCTATCGAAAGAGCTCTGCCAATTCGATTGAACTCCTGACCAGTTCGATTGTGGGAATTCTGATCTTTCAACTTTTCCAAATCGAGCAAAAGTTGGAGTACCTTCGAAAGTTACGACAGCAACCCAGAAACCATCACTATTCAACCTATGTGGATCTTGTGTTATCTCTTCCAACTGAGTGGCCAAAAGGCCGCCCATCCAGAATTGATAACCATCTTTCATGAAGGCAAGGCTACGCATAGAATGAAGCGAAAATCAGAGTGAAAACCTCGCTTTGTCATGGCGACCTGTACTGCGCTAGATTTGCCCACTGTAAATGCGGACGTAGCGCAGCTGGTAGCGCGGAACCTTGCCAAGGTTCAGGTCGCGGGTTCGAACCCCGTCGTCCGCTCGGATTAACCGCCGCTTCGAA
>JACCDM010437369.1_pt1 | contig 31852 bp, 33 predicted proteins | sample 7445851 | NCBI WGS metagenome assembly JACCDM01 (sample SAMN15323438, study PRJNA562643) | freshwater metagenome | isolation source: river surface water | place: USA:Blue River Watershed | collected 2017-08-16
CCAGACATTGCACCTGAGCCGATAGCGGTATTGTATCCAGCTGGATTATAACTACTAATAGATCCAACGTTTACCTGCAACGCCCCCTCACCAATAGCGGTATTTGCAGAACCAGAAATATTACTTTTGAGTGCATTTGCTCCAACTGATGTATTTGCACTTCCTGTTGTATTCAAAGAAAGAGATGCTGAGCCTACTGCCGTATTAAGTGTTCCTGACGAAAGTGCACCGAGTGTAGAGAGTGAGCCAAGTGCTGTATTTGCAGTACCAGTCGCAGTCATCTTTCCAGAATTTCCAAAGAAGAAGTTATTGAGTGCGGCTTGAGCTTTTGCAATATCAACACCACCTGTTCCATCGGTATTTGTGGCATACTTAAAAGCTTTCCCTGCGATAATACCAAAATCACCAGCTTTTGTTTGTGCTGTTGCTGATACATTGATTGGCGGTGGAGTATTTGCATTTGGTGCTTCCGCTGTTGGGCCAGTCCATGCAGAAACATACGAAATTCCAAACAAAAGAACCAATGCAAGTGAAAGTATTTTAGTGTGTGTTACTGTGTATTTCATAAATAAATAGATTATGGATAATTATTGAACTTGAATTTCTTTTGCAGTAAAGGTATGTGCGTCTTTGATATTTACACCCGCTTGTACAAATACTCGTGTGCCTACCTTGAGTTCATCGCGGGAAGCATCTTGTATCACAATAGGATCTGGAAGTACGGTTGTATCTTTTGTTTCTGCTTGTATTTCCGAGAGAGAACGTACGGTTACTTTGGTAATCTTTGTAACACCTTCAATCATAACCGTCCGAGTATCAAGCGATGGGTCAGCAAATGGTTCGAGTGGTTCTATAGAAAGAGTAAGTGTATTTTCATTCAATGATTCAATCACACCATAGAGTTCGCCAACCTCATCAGGACCATCTGCGATAAATCCGAATCGTGGCGATGAAGCAATACGTTCTCGGGCAGCATTCCATCCATCGTTGTATGTCTTTCCGAGAAATCGTGGTATCTGAGAACCGAGGCCAAGCCCAAGTCCAAATACGACGATAAAAAGAGCGGTTACGATAATATATTTTTTTGAAATATGAGGTTGTGATTGAATTGGATCCATGTTCTTTGTATATGGTACCACACGATGTGTGTATTTTTTATAATGGTTTGTAAATTGGTTTAATTTTCTTAAGCCCCGACGATGCAGGTGTTCCAACCGTTACAGATTTTTCAAGTGTCGTACTTCCACTATAGTAACATCGAATCGTAAAGGTTGTTTCTGTTGTAATGTTTGTCTTCAATTCCATACCATTGCGTGTTGTTTTTGCAGTCCAATCAGTCGGAGTTACCGCTTCACATCTCTCGGCATTACTTCCCCAGTAGAGCATCCAACTTGTTGCAGATTGTGCACTTGCATTTAGTGTAAGCGTTGGAGAACCGACGGTTGCAGTCTGAGATGCTGATTTGATACTTGTTCCATCGGTACATACAATAGTAAATCCTGTTGTTGTCGTAACGGTGACTGATTGAGAACCACTGTTACTTGGGCTTGGCATTGTTTGTACCCACCATGGTTTATTACATGTCACCGTACCAGAACCTGTTGTTGTCGCACTCCATGTAAGAGTAAAACTACCCCCTGATGATGGAAATGGAGTCGAGAGATTAACACTCGGTGTCAGTGATACCGTAAATTCTGGTGCTTGTGGTGTAATCGTTACACTTGACTGCGCAGATTGATTTGAAGCATTTATACAGGTGAGAATATACGTCACAGGCACAGAACCGAGCGTAACAGACGAACCTGTTGTACTCGTAAGATTTGTCGTACTTGTCCATGCCCAATCAGTACGATTTGGTGTTGCAGATGCAGTACAACTTGTTGTATTCGCCGAAGTCCAGGTAAGCGTTGCGGTACCACCAGATACAACATTTGTTGTTGAAGTAGAGAGCGTCACTGTCGGAACGGTTGATGCACCACCCCATGACACACGACTCATATCTACCCACCCAACAACATCAGATCCCCAGATGAAACCACTCGCATTTCGAACACCAGAAGTAGAAGAATCAAGACTGGCACCAGAAAGATGAATCCAGCCATCCCAGCCCCCGCCGTGTGAAAGTGCTCGTGCCCAGCCTGAAAAAGCCCCTGTTCCTATATTGATACTCGGCTGTGTCGTGCAACCAGAGAGCGGACATCCGCTTGTTTCGTTAAATGAAATCCAGCCGATATTGTCACTCCATGCGTAGCCAGAGAGATTACCCGTACCTGCATTTAGTCGTACACCATATCCAATACCAGAACAATTACTTCCACCAGACGAAGTACAATTATTGAATGAAATCCAGCCAATATTATCACTCCATGCGTAGCCGAATAGATTGTCAGAGGCTGTTGCTTGTACAAAATGCTGTCCACCTACGACAAAAAGAGCGAGGGAAAAGAATGCTGTAATGAAAATATTTCGAATACGCATATATATCGTATATTCTAACACATATATATGTAGTTGTGTGAAGTTAGGTGGTGTATAAGTGGAAAACATAAAGATATTCATCTCAAATAAATGCTTGCGTATCGCTACGCAGTATGTTATTATGTTGACATCACTATGAAAGAGACCCTTATGTAGATTCGTCTACATCGGGGGCTTTTTCTTTTTATGCTCTAGTGGAGAATTTATGATAATGATCGTTCAGAAATGTGATTTCTGTATTTTTATTCCTCAATAAAATTGAGCATTTATTTTCATCGGGAGCAAGAATACGGTCAATCATTTTATTTTCCTTTAGAAATTCTACCAAACACCCGAAATCACCATCTCCTGTTATTAAAATACAACGATAAAAAGATTTAGTATAAAAATCGGACACCGTCTTTAATACCAATTCAGCATCGCAATTTCCTTTGATTTTTTCGCCCACAGAAACCGTTTGTTTAAAAATTAAAATATACCCACAACCTTGAAGATGTTCATAAAATTTAACTCTTTCAGGCACAAGCCCGATAAAAAGATATACAGTATGTGCATTATATTTCTGTCTGAGCCATCCTCTAAATTTTTTATAGTCAATTTCAAAACCTAATTCTTTTGCAGAGCGATAGAGATTATTGCCATCAATATAGATATTGTTTTTATCCATAAGAGTAATTTTATCACATATTTTTTATATTTCTTCTCTACTGTATCGCTTCCCAAAACTCCTCCCATATTCAGAGCAAAAATTGACCCAAACACCCTTTTATAGTATGATGACCTCGTAACAAGTCTGGCTTCGAACCGGGCTTTTTTTATAAAAAATTTAATAATGTGACGAAGTTGAAGTGTATTCTCTATCCCACATGAAGTCCCCTAACGGGACAGTCGACAAGCGACTTACTTCATACGGGATGGCGATTTTTATACTTCGCAATGCTTCGTTAAAAATCAGCCATGTTAGACCTTAAAACAATGAAATCAGCGCTCGAACAGCTCGAACAGGAACGAAAAATTCCTCGCGAGAAGATTATCGACGCTATTGAACAAGCCCTCGCCGCCGCCTACAAGAAAGATTACGGCAAAAAAGGACAAATCGTCCGTGCAACAATCGACATCGAAACAGGAAAGATGGAATTTTCTCAGGTAAAAATCGTTGTTGATGAATCACTCGTACGTATGACAACAGAGGAAGAAGATGAAGATATTGAAATCGATGAGAACGACACTCGTGTTCGTTTCAACGAAGAACACCATATCCTCCTTGAAGATGCAAAGAAAATCAAAAATGATGCAAAACTCGAAGATGAGATTATTTTTCCACTTGAAAACAAGGATGATTATGGACGCATCGCCGCTCAAACAGCAAAACAAGTTATCATCCAGAAAATCCGCGAAGCAGAACGTGGTGCTATTATCGATGAATACGGTAGTAAAGAAGGTGAAATCATCAATGGTTTTGTTCAAAAAGTTGAACGAGGTATTGTTTATATCGATTTCAATCGTGCGACAGGTATCATGCTCCCCGAAGAACAAATCCCTGGTGAATTCTATCGCCGAGGTGACCGAATTCGTGCATACCTCTACTCTGTCGAAGAAACTCCACGTGGTGTAAACCTCAAACTCTCTCGAACACATCCTCAATTTATCGAAGGACTCTTTGCGATGGAAGCTCCAGAAATCGCAGGAGGTGTTGTCGAAATCAAATCAATCGCCCGAGAAGCTGGTGCTCGTTCAAAAATCGCCGTGTACTCAAACGATGAACACGTTGATCCTGTTGGTTCTTGTGTTGGACAAAAAGGTGTACGTGTCACGACCGTAATGAGTGAACTTGCTGGTGAAAAAATCGATATCATTCCATGGTCAGCTGATCCTGAAACATACATCGCAAGTGCATTGTCTCCTGCAAAGGTTCTCGGTATTGAAATATCAGAAGAAGACCACAAAGCATCTGTTGAAGTTGCTGGTGATCAACTTTCTCTCGCAATCGGTAAAGGTGGACAAAATGTTCGTCTCGCCGCAAAACTTACTGGATGGAGAATTGATATCAAAGGAAATGAAGCAATAGAAGAATCTTCAGATACAAATGAAGATACAGTACAAGAAGAAACCAAAACAACACTCGATACAGGAATCGTTGACGATGGAACTAACGAATAGAAAGTTTGTAAACGTATACAGTTCAAAGTAAAATACACAACTTTATAATCAACGACGTGATAACTTTATAATTTTTAATTTTAAAACTTATTTATGGCAAACATAAACGCAAAACCTTCAAAGTTCATGTACAACCTTCTTCATGTACTCCCTCCATTTGCTGATGAAGAAAAAGGTGTGATCAATGTAATCATTGAAGTATCAGCAGGTAGTATCAACAAATATGAAATGATAACTGAAAGTGGTCAGTTGAAACTCGACCGTGTCGGATATTCATCACTCGCGTATCCTTTCACCTACGGTGCGATTCCCGCAACATGGGATTATGATGGTGACCCACTTGATGTTGAAATCGTAAACATCACTGAGCCACTCGTTCCGGGTTCTCTCGTCGAAGCACGAGTAATCGGTGTAATGAAATTCATTGATGGTGGTGAAGTTGATGACAAAATCATCGCAGTATTAAATGACGACAAGCGTTCAGACCATATCAAAAGTTATACTGACCTCGGAGAATACTGGGAAAAAGAAACTCGCTACTACTGGGAAAACTACAAAGCGATGAAAAAGCCAGGTACGGGAGTCGTAGAAACATTCCACGGACCCCAAGAAGCAATCAACGTTATCAAAGAATGCGGAGAACGATACCAAAAAGATTACGCTCCGAAATTAGAAGCATAAAAATCTCTATAACAAAATCCCCTAGGTCTGACCTAGGGGATTTTGTTATAGATTAAGATCTTGCACTCTTTGTAAAAAGGCAATTACTTCTCCTGGAACATCTTTTGCATGTGGAGGTCTCAATGACTCAAGCTGTGCAACTCCATACAAGTCATGGATTATTTCATTTTTTATATCACGAAGATATTCACCCATCCACTTACCATTAGTAATAGGATCATGGAAATTTTTTAATTCATTATTCCCTTCAACTTTTACAGCAATTGGCATAGCTTTATTTACCAAAGACAAAGCTTCTTCATTTATCTTCTCTGCAAGTTCAGGATTCACAATACGATAATTTTCATATCTATTTGCTTGCCCCTTGTCTAAGTCTTGTTTTATTCCTTCCATAAAATTTATTGTTTTACCGCATTCGCGAGTGCGTCTTCTGTTATTACCTTATGTTCAAAATGTTTAATTACGTAATCAAGCATTTTTGTTTTTTCCATATCAGTATACCCTGATGATTTAATTAATTGATCCATCATAGAAACGATATCATGGAAAGAATTTGGTGATACTTTATAGTAATCAGCATTCTTTTCAAAAACACCTCCCCCTCGTGCTCCTGATGTATCAACATTAATATAATTATATGAACCGAATTCAATACCCATTGAACCACCGGTACCGCTCTCATCAAAACGAATACTGGTTACTTTATTCAAAGAACCTTGTTCTTTTGGAAACTCATCGCTTTTATGCTGAACATACTCCTTAATAGGATTCTCAGAAAGTTTTTCTGAGAATTTAGAAATAAAATGATTTATTTTTTCTCTATAGTTTGAATCTTCTACGTATCGCTTGTCTTGTTCAAACTGCGCATCTGGTTTTTTACCCTCCATATATAAAATTAAGTTTATGTGTAATATAGTCATTATACCCCCCCCTCATGAATTATCAAATTACTTTTTGACAAATAATCCTTATAACGCTATGCTGGGAAAACTATGCAAACAACAATAAAAAAACTAGAAAAAAGTGAAGTTGAAATCACGGGAACACTCCCGGTGGTAGAATTTGAGAAATACGAAGAGAAAGCCCTCATCCGTATCGGTGACCGTCTGGAACTTCCAGGATTCCGCAAGGGTAAAGCACCTGCGAACATTGTTCGTGAACACGCTACAGAAATAATGATTCTCGAAGAAATGGCAGAACTCGCCCTCTATGATGCGTATTCAAAGATTATCGAAGAACACAAAATCGATGCTATTGGTCGCCCACAGATTGCTATCACAAAAATAGCCAAAGGTGCTGACCTTGAATTCAAAATAACAACAGCTGTTCTTCCTGAAATGAAACTTCCAGACTACCTGAAACTTGCACACGAAAAAGTGACAGCACACGGTACACCTACAATCACTATCGATGAAGCAGAAATCGAGAAAACACTTCTTGAGCTTCGTAAAATGCGCGCGCATCAAGCAATGCCAAAACATGAACACGAAGAAGGTGAAGCACATGACCACCCTGAACTTACCGAAGACCAACTTCCTCCCCTTGATGATGCATTCGTAAAAACATTTGGTGATTTTGAAACAGTTGAAGCATTCAAAGAAAAAATTCGCGGAAATATGAAAATTGAAAAGGAAACTGCAGAGAAAGACAAACTCCGACTCGCAATCATTGAATCCCTCATCGAAACCACAGAAGGAGATATTCCAGAAATCCTCATCCAAAGTGAAATCGAGAAAATACTCTATCGCCTCCAAGCTGATATTGCACAAATGGGATTCACGTTCGAAGACTATCTCAAGCAAATCAACAAAACAGAAGATGAATTAAAAGTAGAGTGGCGACCAGATGCAACAAAGCGAGCAAAACTTCAAATGATTATTCGAACCATTGCCGAAAAAGAAAACCTCAAGCCGACACAGGAAGAAATAGCAACTGAAGTAGAGAAGATCATGACCGCATACAAAGACGCAGACCCTGCTCGTGCACAAGCATACGTAGAAAACATGCTTGAGAATGAAAAAGTGTTTACGTTTTTGGAAACCAGATAGCAAAAAAGCCACCCATATATACGGGTGGCTTTTTGTTGGAGTACTACTACCCAACAATGTTGCCTTCACCTACTGCTGTCCAATGAATAAGCACTACAAATGGTCGTGAATAATCCCAACCACGAATGTATTCAAATAAACGATGGCACTCTCTCCAGTCACCGGTTACACAGTTCACAATACCAATTTCTGTTCCCTTTGCATCAAATACAGGAATTGCTGTTTGATTTACAGGACGAGACAGTATGTACGCAACACTGGTCTGGTTTGGATATGGCATTGCATAATAGTTGCCGTATCTTGGAGATTCGTATAGTGCTGGATATCCAGGATACCCAATACTTACGCTTAACCGAACACCAGTCTGTCCGGTCACAGGGTCGGTACCAATACCAACACCAACACCAACTGAAGGACGCAGATTTTCATCTGCACATGAAGAACATGCAACGATCACCATGATCATTACAAATAACATTTTTATTGTTTTCATAAATAAGGGTTTAATATGTGGATTTTGTAGACACATTTCTCTATCTCCAAAATCCACATATCAAGCACCTTTTCACAAAAACATCCCAAAGAGCATTTTCTGTGTGTATTATATCACACAATATGCCCATCTGTCAAGTACCCCTAAACGTCCCAATTTGCTATATTTTACCTATGTTAATACCTACAGTAACCCCAGAAGCAAAGTTTTATGCTGAATACGCATAAAACTTGCTACGGGGCGAGATGTATTTATCCTAAGGGTCTCGATATATATAAACAATAATCATTAAACAAAAGCATGTTAATACCTACCGTAATAGAAAAAACAACCAATGGTGAGCGAGCGTACGATATCTACTCTCGCCTTTTAAATGAACGAATTATCTTTCTTGGTGGTCCGATAGACGACAATCTCGCAAATCTCGTTATTGCACAATTACTCTATCTCGAGCATGCAGACCCTAAAAAAGATATTCATCTGTATATCAATTCCCCTGGTGGTTCGGTTAGCAGCACCCTTGCTATGATAGATACAATGAATCACATTACGTGCGATGTCTCGACTATCTGTGTCGGCATGGCAGCATCAGGCGGAGCGCTTGTACTCTCTGCAGGGAAAAAGGGTAAACGATACATTCTCCCTCACGCAGAAGTTATGATTCACCAAGTACTCTCTGGTGTCGAAGGACAAGGAAGTGATATCGAGATTGGCGCACGACATATTCTACGAACAAAAGCGACACTCAATGAAATTCTCGGTAAAAATGTAGGGAGAACACCAGCACAAGTAGAAAAAGATACCGATCGTGACTACTGGATGACAGCCGAAGAAGCTAAAAAATACGGTATCGTAGATGAAATAATCTCAAAAACAAAATCAGGTAAATAAAAAATCCCTCGCATTTGGCGAGGGATTTTTTTACAGACATCAGTTACGTGTATTCTGTAATTGTTTTTCCACGTTTTGCTTTTATTAATTCTTTTACAAAAAGAACCTTTTCAGCTTCAGATGAAGATTCAAACACAGAATGCATAAGCGTACATAATTTATGCAAAAATTCACTTGAAACATTTGGGATTTTCCATTTTTCACACAATGCATCGTATTGAAGAAGGTACACTGCATACTCATGAGACGGAATTTGTTTTTCAACATCAGGATCTGTGAGTTTGGCACGCAGAGCTGGCTCGATATAGAGCTTCACACATTTTTGTTGAATTACACGCCACCATTCATCATGAGAAATAAGATAACAAAAATGTTTATTCTTCTTTAAGAACGCAGATTTGTAATCAAAAAACTGACGAGAAACCTTTTCAAAATCATACGGATACGAACACATCTTTGAGAGAAAATCATCAACTGTTTTCTCGTACCGCCCCAATACCGTCTGAGTAATTTCACTTTCTGTAATCGTCACATCTCGACTGTACGCTTTCAAAATAAGATACCGCTCATACACATCAACAATCAGAGCGAGCCTATCCCAAAAAGAAATAGAGAGGGGGACACCCTTGTGTACAGAAAAGCTTTTCTGGAGACTTTCTTCGTTTGAAATAATCAACGAATGCATCTTTTTCAACATTTTGCGTCTCATCTTTCTTGATCGAGTAAGCGGAACTGCCTGAATAATGTTTTCAACACCAACAAGACTTGATGTCTTCAGTGCGCGATTGATATGATACTGTGTAACTACATAATGATAGGCAAGGTATATCATCGTAGATAAAACAATGATAAACACGGTAATCTGAAACCCTACCAATCGCCCAAAAACAATAAACACAATACCAGTTGCAAGCGCAAGTATACCAACAAAGACAGTCGGGGCATACAAAGCACGAAGAAGAGTGGTTACCGACAGATACTGTGCCGGTTGAATAGTTTTTGATATTTTATCCATACTACAAAGAATTATTTTATCTTTTTATACAGAAAAGTTATCATATTGTCAATCGACATAGACACACCTTCATCTATCTGGTATTATGAGGTCATCGAATTTTAGTAGTTTATTTCAGTGTCCCCTTTCCCTAACAATATCTTGGAATTACATATGTCTTTGAAGAATCACACCTCTACACGAATATTCACCCACGCATATCACCGAACGATATAGTTTTCGAAGGGCGCACAGCCCGAATATATGAGTTTTACAGCAATTATCATATCTATCGCAGCACTTCTTGTTGGTGTTGGTGTTGGATATTATTTGCGTCTTATTATTTCGTTAGGTAAAAAAGGATCAATGGAACTTGAAATCAAGCAGATGATGCTTGGTGCCAAAGAAGAAGCCCAACGAGTTGTCGATGACGCAAAAAAGAAAGCAGAAGAAATCCAAAGCGAATCACAAAAACAAGCGACCCAAAAAGAAGAAGAATTGAAGCAAACAGAACACCGTCTTATTAAAAAAGATGAGCTTCTTGATGCTCGACAGCTTGAAATTGATAAAGAAATAGAAAATATCAAGCTAAAAGTTGAAGATATAAAGAAAATCAAAGAACGTGTCGACGGAATGCAGGCAGAAAAAGAAAAAGAACTTGAAAAGATTTCTCGCCTGACGACTGACGAAGCTCGTGACATGCTCCTGCGGAACATTGAAGAAAAATATGAAGAAGATCTCCTTATTCGTATGCAAAAGATGGAAACATCAAATGTTGAGAAACTCGACCGTCGAGCAAAAGATATCCTCGCATCAAGTATTAACCGTCTCGCCTCATCAACTGCAAGTGAAATGATGATGACATCAGTCAATATTCCGAATGACGAAATCAAAGGCAAGATTATTGGTAAAGAAGGACGAAATATCCGTGCGTTTGAACGAACAGCAGGAGTAGAGTTGATTATCGATGAAACACCTGGTGCTATTGTTATTTCATCATTTGATCCTGTTCGAAGACATGTTGCACGACTCGCCCTTGAAAACCTCATTCTTGATGGACGTATTCAGCCAGCAAAAATAGAAGAAGTTGTCGCAAAAGCACAAGAAGATATCAATAAAATCATTAAAGACAAGGGAGACCAAGCAGTCTATGAATGTGGAATCTTTAATCTCGACCCTCGAATCGTTGCGATTGTTGGTCGTCTCTATTTTAGAACATCATACGGCCAAAATGTACTTCAACACTCTATTGAGATGGCGCACATTGCAGGAATGCTTGCCGAAGAACTTGGTGCTGATGTCCAAATAGCAAAAGCAGGAGCCCTCGTACACGATATTGGAAAAGCCCTCGATCATGAAGTCCAAGGTACCCATATCGATATCGGCATTCGTATTCTTCAGAAATTTGGTGCTGACCCTCGAATTATCACTGCAATGAAAAGTCACCACGATGACTGCCCTCACGAAACAATCGAAGCAGTTATTGTACAGACAGCTGACCACATCTCTGGAGGACGCCCAGGAGCACGTCGAGATAGCGTTGAAAACTATATCAAACGACTCCAAGACCTCGAAGCTATCGCAAAAAGCTTTACAGGCGTTGAAAAATCATACGCACTCGCTGCTGGTCGGGAAATTCGTATCTTTGTTACCCCTGACCGCATCAATGATATCGAATCAAAGAACCTTGCTCGAGAAATCGCAAAAAAGATTGAACAAGACCTCAAATACCCCGGTGAAATCAAAGTAACCCTCATTCGAGAAAATAGAATTACCGAATACGCCCGATAATAGACACCCTCTTTTACAACTGCCACCAGAAATGATGGCAGTTGTGTTATATAAAACAAAACATATTTAAAGTATGTCAATATTAAAAAATGCTTGTTCTAAAAATTGCCTTGGTATATAATAGGATTACTCCTTTTTAAAGGGATCCGTTTATAAACGGTCGAATTATTATTCAGAAACATTCTCTTTCTAAAAATTTGAGAATACAAATTCAATGAATAAACAAGCACTCGTAGAACTCGTTCATGAAAAAATCGGTGGTACAAAAGTACAGGCTGAAGAAGTTGTGAATGGTATGTTTGATGCAATCGTTGCAACTTTGAAAAAAGGTGGCGAAGTATCAATCGCAGGTCTTGGAATCTTTTCAGTAAAGCCACGTGCAGCTCGCATGGCTCGCAACCCAAAAACTGGTGAACAGGTAAAAGTTGCTGCTACAAAAGTTCCAAAATTCCGCGCAGCGAAAGCATTGAAAGATGCAGTAAAATAATTCACCGACTCGTGAATATATTATAAAAACTACCCTATTCTATCTATGGGTAGTTTTTATTTTGTACCACCATGGTACACTATAGAAAAAAGTACTTCATACATGATAAAGTTTATAGACAAAAGTGCATTCTCTTTCGAGCTGAAAAAGAAGGTATCAGAATATTTTGCACAAAAAAATATTTCTGAAAAAGGAAATAGATCCCTCTATTTCAAAACAGCATTCTGGATTCTTCTCTGTGTATCACTCTACACAACACTCGTGTTTTTTACTCCATCAAACACAGGACTTTCAATCATATTGTGCATGGTGCTTGGGTGTGGATGTGCGGGTATTGGTTTTAATATCATGCACGATGCAGCACATGGTAGTTATTCTGTACGCACACGAATAAATACCCTTTTTGCACACTCACTTGATGCACTCGGTGCAAGTTCGTATTTTTGGGACAAAAAACACAACATCACGCATCATACATTTACAAACACTGATCATGATGATGACATCAACACTGCACCGTTTCTCCGACTCTATTATGGGCAACAATGGAAATGGTGGTATGGATTTCAGGGTTTGTATGTATGGGTATTGTATGCATGTGAATACATGCTCTGGGTGTTCTTCTTTGATTTCAAAAAATATTTTAAAGGGAGGGTATCACATACAAAAATCCCGATGAATACAAAACAAAAAATATTTTTCTGGAGTGTCAAAGTCTATTACCTAAGTGTCTATTTTGGAATACCGATGTATGTTGTTGGTGTAGAAAAAGCACTTATTGGATACGTTGTTATGGCGTCTATGTGTGGAATCGTTATCAGTATTGTATTCCAGCTTGCACATATTCAAGAGAAATCATCATTCCCTGTACCCAAAGAAACAAAACGAGAAGGTGTATATATCATTGAAAATGAATTCTATGTTCACCAACTCAACACAACAGCAAACTTTGCAACACAAAGCAGAATCGTATCGTGGCTTCTCGGTGGACTTAATTTTCAAATAGAACACCACCTCTTTCCAAAAATAAGTCACGTGCACTACCCTGCTCTTCAAAACATTGTTCAAGATGTATGTAAGAAATACAATATCCCCTATCATCATTATCCGACACTTCTTGAAGCATTTGAATCACACGTACGTCACATCTACAGACTGAGTCAAAAACAAAACCCCGCTTCAGAGTGAAGTGGGGTTTTATCTATTGTGGTGCGGGATAGGAGACCGCGAGTACGCATATCGGTCCCTACGGGACCCGTACACCTTTCGTGTCGTACTCGCTTCGCTTCGTGCGACACACTCAAGGTTTTCGATTCTCCTACGTGAGTGAATAGATTCACTCACTATCCCGCACATAATAAAAAACAGCACGAATGCTGTTTTTTATTATGTGCGGGATAGGAGAATCGAACTCCTGACACTAGTTTGGAAAACTAGAGTTATACCATTTAACTAATCCCGCATGGGTCGTATTCTACCTGAAATAAACAAAAAAATAAAGCCTGATCAATTATTAAATTAATCAAGCTTTAGTCCGTGAAATACAACATACTCAACACCATTACACGTTACTTCACTAGAAAGAAGGTGTTGTGAATGTTTTTTGTGTAATTCTGTGTCTTTTCGTACGATTGATATTGGTGTTTTTTCTCCAACAATAAAAGAAATAGAATCACGTCCTTCTTTCTCTAACAGAGAAATGTGTTCTTTGATATCCTCATCAATAAAACTGTGTGTCGCCATATCGTAAATGTTATTTTTAAATATAATATATTAAAATCTAGTTTTTGTCAAGTACCTTTAGAATCTGCTCTTCAATGAGGGATAACTTCTTGATATCTAAATCCTCATTCCCTACTGCATTCGAATGTCTCCCGTATTGATCAAAACCCTCTTCTGCATCACCCCAAAATGACTCACCGAAGTCTATTACAACAGGCTTTCCGTGTGTATCAATCATGAGATTACCCATACTTACATCCCGATGATACACCCCTTTTTCACTATGGAGTACTTCAAAAAATGATTTTAAACAAGAAAAATACTCTTTTGGATTAAAATTCTTAGGAAGTTCTTTTCTTCGACTTTCTGATTCAGGAGAAAAAACATCTCTCAGACTTACTCCATCAATTTTTTCCATAACAAGGAGCCTCCGTTTTACTGTCTTACCATTATTGTCAGTCGCATATTGCTCTGCAGATAAGTGTGCGACAGGGACACGAACAAGATCAGACCGAAACCCTCGAATGTGATTCAATATTTTTCCCTCTTCGTGAACTGAGTTATATGGCTCAGTAAGGGGTTTTAATTCTTTAAAACAAAGACCTTCATAGATGTCTTCTTTTGCAAAAACATGCGCAAAATTACCACTATCAAGACGGTTCTCAGAAATAAGAACCTCTCGACAAAATGTCTCAACGCGCTTTTTAAATTCCGGTGTATCGGTGTTGTGCTCAATGTGTAATTCATTACGAATATCCTCACTAGCAAACATTTTTATTGATGGTATTGATTCTTTCATAGTAAAATAAACACCCAAAACAACAGAAACCTTCCCTTCTTCAATGTCGGGATGCAGGGAATTTCGAAACATACAGTTTCAGTACACCTTTTCCGTTCGTTCCTCACATGGAAAAGGTTTTCGAATCCCTGATACACGTAAATCAATTTACGTGTACATCCCACCATGAAAAATAACTTTTTCCTGTCGGGATGCAGGGATTCGAACCCTGAGTCACCTCTTCCCAAAAGAGGCATGTTAGCCGTTACACCACATCCCGATATAACCTTCCCATAGTATCATATATATCAATAAATACAATGATTTAGCGAGAAATACGATACATATCACTACTGAAAACGAACTGGAACCAATACAGATTCATCAAATTTTGACTCCCCCGATGGATTATCTTTTTTAAAGACAACGAAACCAGACGAAACACCAGCAGGGACGACAAATGATACCTCCCCTGCGAATGGCACAAAATCTGTTGTCATCCAGTCCCCCTCTGCTGTTATGTATTTTTGGCCAATACTGACACCGTTTTCATCGAGAACTTCAATAGGAGCACTTGCTTCAAAAAACCACGAACCTCGAGCCTGACCAGAAACACGAAGAGGATTTGAGATAACAGAGCCCTCAAGTGGTGAGTAAATAACAATATTTTCTTCAACAAAGGGCTCTTTTATTGAATCTTCTGGAATAGTGGTGTTTTTTGTATATAAAGAAACAAAGAGAGCAGATAGTATCCCAAGAATACAAATGACAATATATACGACTTTATTTTTCATACATACAGTATATCATGATTAAAGGACGATATTTTCAATTCGTCTTACACGTGCCTTCTTTTCTAAGGGACATAAAAAGACAATAAGGGCATCAAATTGCCAGGGCGTGTTCCCCACCCTTTTGTGTATTAAATATGTCTCAATCGTCCGTGAAAGGCGTTTTAATTTTGAATAGTGAAGATTTTCTTCTGGCCTAAATGTTTCTTTTGCCACACCATCCAAATCTTCAATATTGTTACACGTGAAATTAGTCGAAACGGACTTAACTTCAACAAAATATATTTTATTATCTTTTTTGGCAATAATATCAATCTCTCCCCACTTCTTTGTATAATTTCTTTCTTCAATAGAAAAACCTTTTCTTTCTAAATAAAGACACGCAATATCTTCACCCAACTTACCTGTTTTCTGGTTTTTTGATGTAAAATTTTTCATTTGTTACATGTGTAACCCAATTATATGTTTCACGTGAAACTAAAATCAATAACAGACAAGATTTAAGTCTAAAAATATCGGTCTTGTAAATAAAGCATTACAATATAAGGATTTTTTAGATATGTCCTAATAAAAAATACAAATTCCGCCTGAATAAAAACTGTCTCTTATCAACAATAACCACAGAGTTATCCACATAAACGTTATTTTTTAAAGGTTTTTTATGTGTATAAAAGACGAATAAAAGCCAAAAATAAATCCCTTGTTACTTGTCTTTTTTTATGCACCTTGCTGACCAAGTCTATCTGATTAGAAACAATAATAGGACGAAACACCCAAAATCACTACCTAAATAAAGCAAGTAAACCATTTTGGTAAAAAACCATATTTTGTGCGGGATAGGAGAATCGGCTAGTACCTAGCCAGGTACTTTTCCACCTCGCTTCACCAGCCTACGGCAGGCAAGCTCGTACGGAAAAGTCTTTCGATTCTCCTACACACACAAAGCAGTTTGTGTGTTATCCCGCACAAAAAAAAACCATATTTTGTGCGGGATAGGAGAATCGAACTCCTGTCTCATCCTTGGCAAGGACGTGTTCTACCACTAAACCAATCCCGCATTTGCCTTATATACACAAGGTAAAGCATAAAAACAAATTACCGTACCATGTATGTAAAATAGTATACTCATAATTTGACCAAATTGCAATATTCTTTTACAAACAGGATAATTAATGCTAGAATACCTTTGTATTCATAACGTATGCACCCATGGTGAAATGGATATCACGACGGTCTTCGGAACCGTTATTGGGGGTTCGAATCCCTCTGGGTGCACAAAAGCAACACAATGAGTCAAAAGCTCACGATTGATGTATCAAAAATACCAACATTTGTTACAGATGTAACATCAACCCTCGAAAAAGCAGGTTTTGAGGCATTTCTTGTTGGTGGATGCGTACGAGACCTTATTATGAATAGGGAACCAAAAGATTGGGATCTTACGACAAATGCCCTCCCCGAAGAGATTATTCTGCTTTTCGAAAAAACAGTCTACGAAAACACTTTTGGGACAGTTGGTGTTTGTATTCCCATTGTTTCAGGTGAAACGATAAGGGATGTTACACCCGCCGACGCTAAAGTTTTGGCAGTCAAAAATGAAACAAAAGAAAGTGTTACACGGGAAACATACCATATTGTTGAGGTTACTCCATATAGAGTTGAGGCAAAATATAGTGATTTTAGGCATCCAGATGAAGTAAGATTTAGTAAAAACATAGAGGATGACCTAAAAAGACGTGACTTTACAATAAACGCCTTAGCCCTTAACACTAAAGGACATATTATTGACCTTTATAAAGGACAAGAATATATAAAGGACAAAGTAATACGAGCGGTGGGGAATCCCGGTGAACGATTCCAAGAAGATGCCCTTCGTATGCTCCGAGCTGTTAGATTTGCTTCGCAACTTAATTTCGCCATCGATTATGATACTTTGCAGGCAATTGTGGATAACTCTCATTTATTAAAAAATATCTCAACAGAAAGAATTCATGATGAATTTGTAAAAATTATTGAAACAGAGAAAGCTTCTACGGGGGTTGGTATGCTCTCAAAATTGGGATTATTACAATATATTATTCCTGAACTCGAAGAGGGAATCGGGTGTGAGCAAGGAGGTGCACATATATATGATGTATTTGAGCACTGTTTGCATGCCCTTGATCATGCAACTCGTAAAAACTTCTCAACAGAGATACGCCTTTCAGCGCTCTTTCATGATATTGGTAAACCCCGTACCCGTAGAAAAGGGGAGAAAAAAGCATATACATTTTACGGGCATGAAGTTATCGGGGCCCGTATGACACAGAAAATCATGGAACGTTTAAAATTCCCACGAAAGACAACAGACCTTGTTGTATCAATGGTCAGAAATCATATGTTTTTCTCTGACACAGAACAGATAACACTTTCTGCTGTTCGCCGTATTGTTCAGAAGGTAGGGAAGGATCATATTTGGGAATTGATGGATATTCGTGAATGCGACAGAGTTGGCATGAAAAAAGCTGAAGCTCCGTATCGTCTCCGCAAATACCACGCAATGATTGATGAAGTTATGCGTGACCCAATATCAGTAGGACAGCTTGCAATCGATGGGGAAGTGATGATAAAAGAATTAGGTATTAATCCAGGTCCTCGTATGGGATGGATTCTCCATGCACTCCTCGAAGAAGTACTCGACGACCCACAGAAGAACACTCGAATATATCTCGATATTCGAACAAAAGAACTCAATGATTTATCTGATAGCGCACTAAAACAATACGGAGAGAAAGCAAAGAATATAAAAGAAAAACTCGAAGAAGAAGCAGTGGCAAAAGTACATGCAAAGCATGGTGTAAAAAAGTAAAAAGCCGACCCCACGTCAAGGGTCGGACTTTTTATACACAACCCCAATTAGGGGTTATTTCTTAATTTACTACGTTGCTCTTTTGCTTTATCCCACAAAAGAATAGATGCAACCATGGATACCACGCATAACGCCATAAAAACATGAGCTTCAAAAGGAGCCGGGAATTGGTTCCACATTGAAGGAAACATAAAATTCTTTGGCGACAAAAAACGTGAATACAAACCCGAAAAAGCAAATAAACAGAAAAAGATACCTGAAAGGATTTTACATCCAACAATAGATAAAACTATTTTACGATTCATACGTGCGGTTGGTTTAATTTAAATAGATAATACCACACGAACTTTAAAAAGCAAGTATCTATGGTTTTGTTTCAAGTACAATAGGGCAATGATCTGAGCCGTAGTACTCGGTAAGCATCGATGTATTTTTTACAAAAGGAATATAATCAGAGGATACAAAAAAGTAATCAATACGCCAGCCAACATTGCGATCGCGAGAACGAGTCTTTTGGTCCCAATATGTATACATATCTTTCTTGGTAGGGTAGAAATGACGGAAAACATCAACATACCCTGCGCCAACAACTTCATCCATCCATGCACGCTCAATAGGAAGAAATCCTGTATTTCCCTCATTTGCTTTTGGTCGGGCAAGGTCTATGGCCTCATGGGCAGTATTTACGTCACCACAAAAGATAATAAAATGATTCTTTTTACGTAAACCATCAATGAACGAAAGAAATGCATCATAAAATTCAAGTTTATATGCCAATCTATCAGGACCGCTACCACCATTGGGAAAATAACAATTCAACAACACAAAAGAATCATAAAATGCTACGATTACTCGCCCTTCGTCATCAAACTTAGGGATACCCATACCGTAGAGTACAGAATTGGGTTCTTTTTTAGTATATATACCAACACCGCTGTACCCTTTTTTGTTTTTTGAGTGAGAAAAATAAGAATAATATCCTTTTATATTACGAACATCATCGGGTAACTGATCAGCCTCAACTTTTGTTTCCTGTAAACACAAGATATCGGGATGGTGTATTTCAAAAAGGGGAGTAAGGAATCCCTGCTTGGCTGTTGCACGTAATCCATTTGTGTTCCAAGAAATAATACGCATAGAAATTTAGTAAAAATTTAAGAAAATAAATAAAATAAAGTTACACTACATACTGCTCGCCCCGTAGGAAGCTTGGCTTTCCTTCTGGGGTTCCAAGAAATAATCTTCATATTACTATGAGATAGTATAGCATTAATACAAAAAGCCCCGATGTATTTACATCAGGGCTTTAGATACCAATTACTTTTTTTCATTTGGATTCCCTTGGTCTGGAATCTTAATGTTGAAATTAACAGTTCCTCCGGTTTTCTGTAACATCTGAACCATAGAAGAAAAAGAGTTACCATCAGGAGCAAGTGGGGCAGGAGGTGCAGGTAGTTGGGACACTTCTTTATGTCTATTGTGACAATCTTTCATGGCGCGATAACTGTCTTTGAACAAAAATCCAAATCGAGTAATCAACCACAACAAAAGATACAAAAGTACAATAAAAAGAAGAATCCAAAATAGCAATGCTGCAAGCTCACTGAACCATCCCCACGTAAACTCGGGATTAGAAATGTGAGCTTCACCAGAATTATCAACAACACCAGCTGAAGGAACATAAAACCAACCAATTTTTTCGAGTGAATCAGCCGATATTCGTACATCTCTTTTTAAGGAGATACGAAAAGAGTCTGTATTCATACCGATCAACTGAGGGTTTTTCAACTTCTTACCAGTTCCACATGCATACCGATCTTTTGTAACCGGTGTGTGGTAGGCAATGGTCGTGTCAGCTTCTGTGTGAACAATAAGATTCTTTGTACTGGGTTTCTGGTTCTCTTTGGAACCACAACTTGCCAAAACCAGCATAATGGCAATGAACAGGTATTGTTTCATCTATATAGGGATTATTTGTATATATTATACACTATATAAACAATAAAGTCAAGTACCTTATTCGACCATTTGACTACCCTGTATAAATACGATATTGTTTGGACAAACCAATATACATGTACCATGAAGACAAGACACGGACAAAAAGATCCCTGGAAAATTATTCCATGGAAAACACTTGCTTGCATTGCTCTTCCAATCAAAGACTCTACGATTTGTGTGATGTCAAAAGAAGAACATCAAACACTCTTCTGGAGAACAAAGAACACTGGAGCATGCCTTGCTGAATCACGAAACTAACATACGGAATCCGCCTTACAAACGTAAGGCGGATTTATTTTTGTTTTGTCTTACTGTGATACTTCTTGTGAATATCACGCAACTGCGAATCAGTGATATGTGTATATATCTGAGTTGTTGCAATATTTGCGTGACCGAGCATTACCTGCACAGAGCGAATATCCGCACCGTTTGAAAGAAGGTCTGTTGCAAATGAGTGTCGAATAACGTGTGGTGTAACCTTTTTTGAAATACCTGCTTTGATTGCACAAAGAGAAACAATGCGTTCTATTGAACGCGGAGTGAGTCTATTATTCTTTGAGCCATTATGAGAAAACTGCACAAAGAGAGGGGAGTCTAGGTCTGTGCGAAGTGCAAGATATGTACGAATCGCTTTTCGTGCATCATCTGATAGAAAAACAACTCGCACCTTTTCTCCTTTTCCACGAATAGAAAATTCATCTTTTGTAATATCAAGATCTCTATCAAGAGAACACAACTCAGAAAGACGTAACCCTGTTGAGAAAAAAAGTTCCAATATTGCTCTATCTCGAGCACCTTTTAGGTTGGTCGTATCAGGAGCGTTCAAGAGGCGATTTAATTCATCAACCGAAATAAGATCCAGAGATCGCTCTTTTACCTTTGCAAGCATAATACGATCAGGAGAGAGTGCGGAAATATCTCTTCGCATGAGATATTTCAAAAATGAACGGAGCGCTATCAGGTGATAATTTTGTGTATTTTTTTTGAGTGTTGAAGCCTGTTGACCACGAATCTTTACTCCTGCCTGGCGATTTAAATACAACCGAAATTCTCGAATACAATCATCGGTAATATCACGTGGGTCTTTAATCTTTGCAAAAGAAATAAAACGTGAAAGATAGTGATCATAATTATTGACCGTTTTAAGACTGTTACCTTTTTCAATTTCTACATGCTCAAGAAATTCTCGTTTTAATTGTTCTATTCGTGATGACATAGTCGTACAATATATAGTATACCATCGTTGCTCGGGACAAAAGAGGGGCGTATACTTATATACAAAGAATACCTTAGTGTATGAAAAAAATACCACACATCCTGTTACTCTTTTTCATATGGTCAAATAGCAAGACACTTTCTGCACAAGATGTCATACCAACACACACCGAGTACCTGATTGGATCCTGTCCGTATCGTGTCACACACACAGAAGAAGGAGATAAAATTTCCTACTTCAAAAATGGACAGTGGGTATTTATTAAAATATATTTCTGTCGCACGAACATATGCACAGAAATACCCACGAGAGAGATTCAATTTTTTCTCTCTCTACGTATCCTGACAATCGAGTACTGCTATGACAACACTCCTCTGTGGTATGAATTGTATCTTGCAAGTGATGGATCACCTGATTGGATCCTTACCAACAACGAAGAAGAGAGACCTAGATATTGAGCACATCAATACCTAGGTCTTTTTCGTAAAAACATGAACACACCTTAGGGGCTTGCATTTTTTTATAATATGTGCTAGTATATATACACGATGTTAACGACAAAGAAAAAGCAAAATATTATAAAAAAGACTCAACTTCACGACAAAGATACAGGAAGTCCTGAAGTGCAGATTGCTATTTTGAGCAAACGTATCGATGAGCTTGCAACACACTTGAAAGAACACAAGAAAGATAATCACTCTCGTCGTGGACTTATCAAAATGGTTGCAGACCGACGAGGTCATCTCAAGTATCTCGAGAAGACAGACAAGGTTCGACACGGACAAGCAACAAAAGCGATTAAGGATAAATAATAAAAATGTCTCAACGTCACGTTGAGACATTTTTATTTGTCGGAGACATCGCACGTGACCTGTGTATTTTAGATAGGGTATACTTAGAGAAGGTCGATGGGTAACTACAGATACCTACACATGTTCACATTTTAATACGTAATAAAAAAATACTATGATTATAAAACACAAAGAACAACGCGTTGCGATTTTTATAGATACTGCAAATCTCTATCACAGCGCAAAACATTTATATAAACGAAAAGTAAATTTTGGAGCAGTTTTGAAAGAAGCCGTCGCTGGACGTAAACTCGTACGTGCGATTGCATATGTAATCACGAGCGAAGGGGGAGAAGAGAAGGGATTTTTTGATGCACTCACAAAACTTGGCATTGAAACAAAAACAAAAGAACTTCAAGTATTCTCTGGTGGAGCAAAAAAGGGCGATTGGGATGTCGGCATCACCGTCGATGCAATCAAGATGTCACCGAGACTCGATGCAGTGATACTCGTCGCCGGAGATGGAGATTTTATTCCACTCGTTGAACACTTGCGGACAACAACAGGAACACAGGTTGAGGTTGTTTCATTTGGAAAATCATCTTCAATGAAACTCAAAGAAGTTGCTGATGATTTCCTCGATCTGTCGGTTAACTCTCACAAATATCTCATGAGATAAGCTCGTAGAGAGGTAGATTCTAACTATCTCATACCTGTTACACAAACTGTGTAACAGGTATGAGATAGAAAATTTCTATTTTTTAAAAAATAGAAAAAACTAAAAAATACATACAGAACAACGAGAATACTCACTCTTTTATTGTGAAACACGAAGGAAAAGAACACTCACCTCACACAAGAGTATGATGTATACCATTTCAGAGAAACTTTCTTTCTGGTATTCTTACAAAAGGAGGTATCAAAAATATTCTCAACCAAACATTTTAAACATTGCACAATGCCCGAACAATTACCACAAAAAAATATACACGGACTTCGAACATACTCATCTGATATGGCAGATGAGATTCGAACAAATGAAACATCTGTCATTAAGATTGCACTTGCTGAGCAAAAAAAAAGAGAGAGCAAAATACAAGAACAAAAAATCGAAGGAACAAAAACCTCTCGAGTGCTCTTTTTTATAGGAGGATTTATTTTTATTGCAGTAGCTATCGTACTTACCGTTTACGCTCTCTATCAAAAAGAAATATCCGACACCCCACCAGTTGTCACAAAAAAAGAAGGGGCACTTGTCTCGTATGATACGTCTCACACAATCACCGTATCTGACACCACAACAAAAAAAGAATTACTCACACAGATAGAGGACACGACAAGCACAACCAAAACAGCGGGGACTCTAACTGCATTATTTTTTACACAAAATAATCAGACGCTTACACTCGGACATATCACGTCACTTCTTGGAATTCGAATCGAGAGAGAATTGTTTCAATCACTCGATGCACCGTACATGATTGGATCATACACATATACGCACGAGAGTGGTGCATCTACAGATGAGCGATTCATACTTCTTACGACAAAAGATTTTACAACAACATACGCATCGCTTCTTGATTTCGAGAAAACACTTATCGATGACACGTGGGATTTTTTTGGTGTCACACTTCTAAAAAACAATACCTCCCTCTCGAATACAGAATGGGTTGATACTCGAATAAAAAACAAAGACGCCCGAGTACTTTCCTATCCTGACGGAACACCCGCGCTTATCTATATGTTTATCGACAGGGAAACACTCATCATCACACCGAGTAGAAATGTAATCAATGAAATACTTCTCCGCATCATGACAAAAAATGCAAAACCACTCTCATTGCAAAGAGTCCCGATGGTGATACAATAGTCGTATGAATACAGATATATACAAGCAAAAATTAGAAGAAGAAAAAGTACTCCTTGAATCAGAACTTTCACGACTTGGACATTTTGATGCAAAAAGTGGAGACTGGGATGCAACACCAGAGAGTCAAACACTCCCGGAAGCTGATGAAAATGACAAAGCAGATCGTGCAGAAGGTTACGAGGAGCGAACAGCAATTCTAAACACTCTTGAAGTACGATACAACGATGTCATCCTCGCACTCAAGAAAATAGAAGAGGGAACATACGGTACATGCGAAGTCTCTGGTGAGCCAATTGAAGAAGACAGACTCGATGCAAATCCTGCTGCTCGTACATCGAAAGCGCACATGCAATAATGCAGTTAAAAAATCTCCCCTTGTGGGAGATTTTTTAACATGGGATACTTAGACCATGTCATTCGCACGAGTATATTCGGCGCAAACACATCTCCTTCGAGGAGCTATTGTTACTGTTGAGGTTGATATTACAGAAAACACGCTTCATGCATTCACGCTTGTCGGACTCCCCGACAAGGCAGTCGATGAATCAAAAGACCGCATGAGTTCAGCATTAAAGAATTCACTTTTTCCTTCACCGAAAAGTCAAAACCAAAAAATTGTCATTTCTCTTTCTCCTGCGGATATCAAAAAAGAGGGACCATATTTCGACCTCGCAATTGCACTTGCGTATCTTCTCTCTTCAAAAGAAATAGAATTTAATCCTGAAGGGAAAATTTTCCTTGGGGAACTTTCTCTCAATGGAGAATTACGACCAATCAAAGGAGTACTTCCTCTTACTCAAGAGGCAAAGAAGCGAGGCTTTACTGAAATATTTGTACCCGAAGCAAATGCCAAAGAAGCGGGACTTGTCGAAGGTATCACAGTCTACGGAGCCCGCACACTCAGAGAGGTGACTGACCACGTGCGAAATGTGAGAACAAACAAAAAGGGTGAGCCCACAGAAGAAGAACCTCTCCGCCTCACACCACAACCTCACACAGAAATAGAGACAGAAAATAAAACACACCATATTGATTTTTCTGATATTCGTGGACAAGAAGGTGCAAAACGAGGACTTTTAATTGCTGCGTGCGGTGGTCACAATATTGCACTTTCGGGTCCACCTGGAACAGGAAAGACGATGCTTGCTCGTGTGTTTTCACACATCCTTCCTCCTCTTTCACACGATGATATTCTCGAAGTGACAGGAATCCATTCTATTGTTGGTATCCTTGAAGATACACTCGTCACAGAGCCCCCTTTTCGTGCTCCTCATCACACAGCGAGTTATGTTTCACTTATCGGTGGTGGTGCCACAATAAAACCCGGAGAAGTAACACTCGCACACAAAGGAGTATTGTTTCTTGATGAATTTCCTGAATTTGAAAAACGAGTACTTGAATCACTCCGCCAGCCACTCGAAGATAATGTTGTTTCAATTTCTCGAGCAAAAGGATCGGCACTATTTCCATCAAATTTTATTCTTATTGCAGCAATGAACCCCTGTCCATGTGGAAATAAAGGCAGTAAAACAAAGGAATGTATCTGCAAACCACTTGATATTGATAGATACGCACGCAAACTTTCTGGACCTATTATGGATCGTATTGATATGTGGGTCACCGTCGGAAATGTTGACTATGAAGCCCTCAGTACTGACAAAAAAGAAGGTGAAGAGACCTCTTCTTTAAAAGAAAAAGTGTACCGCGTCCGAGATATCCAAAAGAAACGTTTTACCACGGCAACTCGTATTCTTCACACAAATAGTGAAATGAATGCGAAAGAATTACATCACTTTGCTCCTCTTACACCCGAAGTGAAACAACTCCTCAACCAAAGCGCTGAACGCCTTCAATTATCGGCTCGAGCATACCATCGAATTATCAAACTTGCCCGAACTATTGCAGACCTCGATGGTCATGAAGCAATACATGAATCACACATACTCGAAGCATTGCAATATAGACCTAAAATATAAAACACCTCCAGATGGAGGTGTTTTATTATGTACTCTTTTTGGGTGATACGGGGGCTTTCTTAGCTGGTGTTGTTGTCTTCTTTTTTGTTGTTTTCTTTGCGACAGGTTTTGGTGAATGAGGAGCCGTTGCAAGGGTAATCTTTTTAGGATACATCGTTAGCTTTTCTTTCTTTACAGGTGCTTTCTTCTTGGTTGGTGCTTTTTTGACTGTCGTTTTCTTTACGGGTGCTTTTAAGGTCTGAGATGCTGCTTGGCTAGCAGCAAAAACAGAGACGGGTTGTCCTATAAAAATCATACATGCAATAAAAATTGAAAGATATAGTTTAATCATGGTTTGATAAACCTCTTGTATTAACCTTAAGTCCGACGTATGGATTACTCAATTCACCATGGAAACCAATGTGAACATGAGGTCCTGTTGATTTACCCGTTGATCCAACAAGACCAATAACTTGTCCTCGTTTTACAACATCACCAGCTTTCACCGAAACCTTACTCAAGTGAGCTAATATCGCTTGTCTACCATCAGTAAAATCAATTACCACATAGAGACCATATCCTCCATTATACCCTGAATTACGAGCAATCAATACGGTACCATCCTGAATTGCATAAAGTGGAGTACCGGTTGGAGCGGCGAAATCGTATGCCATATCAGAGTGTAAACCCTGAGAAATACGACCAACACCAGCAGGGAATGGCCAAATATAACCACCCTCAACTGTACCAACTGGTTTTTCTGCAACAATTACCTCAGACGAAGGGTCTTGTTTTTCTTCTTCAGTAGAAGAATCTTCGATAAGGGCAACTTCGGCTATTGATTTTTCTTTTGCAATAACGATATTTTCAGTTTTTGGAATCTTTTTAGGCTCTTCTTTTGCAAGGGCTTTTGTATTTTGAGTAGGTACTGGTTTTTCTGCTTTTTCAGTGCCTTCCTTCACTGGAACGACAGCAAGCACCTGGCCAACCTTGAGTGTGCTCGTCTTTTTAAGATCTATGTTTGAAGCAAAGAGGGCTGCACGGGATGTTTTGAATTTCTTTGCAATACCATCAATAGTATCTCCCTTTTTAACAGTATAAGAAACAATTTTAAGAGAAGAAGCAGAAGATGTAAGGTCAATATCAGCATCAAGACCACCACCAACAGACAAAAGGCTTCCTTCCTCAACAATAGGGACAATAAATACTTCTGAACTGTTTTTTATGTCTGGATTAACAGATGACTCCAAAAGGGGAACTGTTTGAGAGTTATGAATAACAATAGTATCCATTTCAGACGAAGCTTCAGTCTCTACACCGAGCACTTTTGAGACAAAATTACCCAAAAAACTTGCTTCTGACTGTAATGGAAACGCAAAAAAAATACTATAAAGAAAAACAGAAAAACAAACCTTAATGATTGAAGGCTTGAAAAATAACGATATTTTCATCAAAGGGCTGTTTCGAGAAGTCGATATGCCGTCTGAATCTGTATGAGTTTTTAAATACATAACAAAAGGGGTCAAGCGGTGTATCTGTCGTAATCTGAGGTAGGGAAATATTCGGGTAGTATAGGGTATCTATATATATGAACCCCTATCTATTAAGACTAGCCCGTGGTAGGTAAATAGTCAATAGAGTAATACACAGGTAGTCCACAGGAGATAGAATACCTTGTTTTTGGACAGCACTGTCTATATATAGTATAATTTTATTGTATTTATTACTTCTTTTTTATATAAAATGAAACCAACACATCTTGATAGTAAAAAGGGGCCTGAGAGTGGAATAAAAGACACAGAAAGTCCTCTTGAGGCAGAGAAAATCCTTTCCCCAGAAGAACTTCTTGTCGAAGAAAATCGAGAGCGTTTTATCAAGGAAAGCCTTGCCTGCGACAAAGAGAAAAAGAGGCTCATCCTCATAGAAAAGACTCGTATTGCTACCTTCAATATCCTTGCTGGGGCAAAAAATATCTTTTCAAATAAAGACAATAAGATAGAAAAAGAAAAGCTCGACAAAGAACAATTTCTCACAGAAGAATATAAAGAATCTAAAAAGGCATACGACCACGCTCGAGTAGAACTCGGCAACACCCTCTTGAATGCAAAAAGGGTAGAATTAAGAGATGCTGGCCTTGAGGGGAAAGAACTTGAGAAGGCACTCAAAGAATACAAGGCAACAGAAATCCTCAATAAAATCATTATTGAGGAGCGAGAGAAAATGATTCGTGCCAAGGCAGATAGTGATTCACTCTCCAAAACCCACTGGAAAAAAGCAGCTGACTGGTATCTTTCAAAACCCCCAATGGTGCGTATTCTTATGAGCACGGCATTTTTCCTACCCGCCGCTGCGGCTGGTACAGCAGGAGCATCTATTGTTGCTGGATATGGCCTTGCCGGACTTGCAACAGTAAAAATTGTTCAAAGCCTAGCAACAGGTACGCTTGTCGCACAGACAACAAAACTCATTGATGTGGCAAAACGCAAAAAAGATGCACTTTTTATTCAGAACCAGACAGAACAAAGAGCAAATCTTTCTTCTTTATATGCAAATAACTCAATTAGCCTTGAAGAATACGAACAGCGTGCGTCTCTTATAGATAAAGAAGACAAGAAGCGTGAGCGGAATAGACTAATCCTCAAAGCATCTGTGGGTATTTTACTTGGTGCGAGTGCAGGAGCTCTTGCAAGCGGTGCACTTACTGCTGGTATATCTGAAGCAAGCGTAGATGCAGTAGAACCACAAGCACCAAAAATGCCAGACGCAAGTGCACTTGTCGGAAAAGGAGAAGGGGTTACACACCCACTCTCTCGACAGATTGAGGCATTGCTTGAAAACAAAGAACAAGCAGAAAAACTTGGATTTACTGGTGGAGATGCACATGCATTTGCTATCAAAAAAGCAGCCGAACTCGCACACGAGTATGGATATATTCGCAACGATGGACTTGAAATTCGTCTCAACGAACAAGCAATCGGTCATACTGCATACGAAGTAACACTAAACCCAGATGGTACCCTCGCAATCCACGAATCATTTGATGGTGTGACACACGATACAGGAACCCTTGATTCATACGAAACAATCAAAGAAACACAACACCCACCAAAACTAGTGCAGGCACAAGAACCAGTCCCCAAGGCTCCGGTCATGCCAGATGATCTTGAACAAACACAAAATGGAGAGCAACACACAGAGGGAAGAGTAGGTGCACCACAAGAAAATACAACACTCGAACATACTCGTGATGTTTCAAGAAGTGAGATGGTTGGATCACTTAGTCGTGCAGAATTTGAACGTGAAGTGGAGCACTATCTTCGTCAGGTAAAAAATGCCTCATGGGAAAGTAAAGCAAGTCACGATGCAGATATGTGGAAGTGGGAAAAATTTGGTGGGTTCGAACGAATACCACAGCCAGATGGTACTTTCAAACTCCACTTCATAGACCCAGAAAGTAATCCATACCTTGTTGCTGTACAAGGTAGTGGTGCGACAGCAGAAGACTTAATGATGGCAGACGCATCAAGTCCTCAGTTTATTGTCGGAAAAGAATTACTTGCACTTCGCGAAGAAGTTCTCCAGAAAACAGGAGTGGCGATTAACCCAAACCCTGGAGAATCTATGGATGCATATACAAAAAGAGCTTTCTCTGCACTCACAGGAGAAGTAGTACCCGGTCCTTCTTCTGTCACACCTCTTATAGAAACAGAACAACCTCGCGCATCACAAACAAATACAGAAACAACAGAAAATACAGCAGAAACAGCTGGGTCATTTAATCCATATAAATCTCGTGAATATATAGAAAACGGTAGAGATATAGAAAAAATGTCAGATGCACGAAGAATCTTCACCTCACAACCTCGAAACGTAGTGCTCAACACACCAGAGACAACAACACACGGAACGAGTCACTATAATTGGAATAAGGCAACTGAAAAAGTATTTGAAACTGAAAACGTATCGTTCTCATCATTTGATGAATTTGAAAAAGAACGAACACTCCAGAATCTTTTTGCACACAGTGAACAGCGGGAGGGGAATGCAATTGCGATGGATTATTTCCGAGAACAAAAAGATTGGAATACTATTCAAAAAATCCCCGCAGGAGCATTTATCGAAAACGATACTATTACACTCGCAAATGGAGAAGTCTATAAATTTGAAAACCGAGCACAATTACTCCGCCTTCGTGATGCATACATGAGTATTAATCCTCGAACAGCAAATCCATTCCCAAATGAAACAATCGAACAATATGTTGGACGACTCACAAAGACAGTTCATCAGTCAACTGATGGAGTATTATTTGCTCCCAATAAAGATATAAAATACGAGCCTGTACAAACAGGACAAAATCCACAGGGGGCACCTTCCACGCGGGTACCTCTTCCACCATTTATGAATGAAGGGGCGGGTGACACGTCGAATCTACCACACTGGAGGGATAGGCCGGTACAACAAAATACAGGTGGTGGTATGTGGAATGCTGGTTCATACCCTCCTGTCGCAACACAAGTTGCAAATATATTTATCAATGAATTATTACGAAAAATTGGGCTTGGGCGAGGAGGAACGAATTGGAATTAATTACACATAATCTTTTATATTTATGCTACAAACACTTAACAACAACATTATTAAAACACTTGGTATTGATACACTTCCTCTCGAGAAACAAAAAGAAGCAATTGAACGACTTGGTGCTATCATATACCAAGAAACAATGCTTCGAGTTCTCGATATCTTAAGTGAAGAAGATAAAGATGCATTCCAAGTACTTATCGAGAAAAATCCTGACCCAGAAACATTATTTTCTTTTCTCTCAGAAAAAGTCCCAACACTCGATACGATTGTAAACGAAGAGGCAGAAAAACTTCGAGCAGAAGCAGGATCAATCATGGAACTCGTTGGATAAACAAAAACCCCCTCAATACGAGGGGGTTTGTTTTTTAAAAACATGCACTTACTTTTTTTCTTTGGGCACCTTGAATTCATTAGCACCCTGCGGAGAGTTTGGAACTAAAGCATCAGGATTTTTTCGTGACGGTGTGGAAGGAAGATTTTTCCATGAATCAGTGGGAACGAAGCGAACCTTATAGATATCGCCCCAGTTAAACACTAAATCGAATGTTTTCCTCGTGTCCTTTTCATCACGTAATTCAACCCAACCATCTTTGGTCAACACCATTGGCGCATAATCAATAAAGAATGCAAATGCCGGATTTAAAATCTTCTCATTTGTTTCGTTCTTGTTAATGTACACAACACTTTTTACAAAGGATGTCTTTCCACCGTCAACAGAAACTTTTGTAACGAGAAGCTGAAACATATCCTCTGATATCGTTTTTTTAACAAACGTACCTGTTTTATAACGAGGAGAAACTTCAATCCGTACAATGTGATCTAACTGAATGTGCCCAAACTGCTGTAAATCAAGAATTGAAGGAATGTGAAAAGGAGACCATGATCTGATCTGTCCCCATGCATACACAAGGGGATACCCTTCATTTCCTTCAGCCAAAACCCAATCGCCATTTTTAGCAATACGCTTTTGCGTATCAATCCAAAAAGGCTTCTTTTGGTTGAGAATCTCACGATTCGCAGACGTAGCCGGGATGTACGCAACATGGTGTTTTTTACCAACAGTATCAGCTTCATTTGAAGCATCAACTTCGGTAACCAACAACATCAGCATATCTATCGGACCGTCAGGACCAGGGATTGTCTTTGGGTATTCAGCAATATTGCCAAGTACCCTCATAAAACCAAATTCACCACGATCTTGTGCATGTAAAAGAACGGGTCGTACCATATTCCCCATAAGGAATAAGGCACACAATAACATTTTTAC
>JACCDM010883507.1_pt1 | contig 31732 bp, 29 predicted proteins | sample 7445851 | NCBI WGS metagenome assembly JACCDM01 (sample SAMN15323438, study PRJNA562643) | freshwater metagenome | isolation source: river surface water | place: USA:Blue River Watershed | collected 2017-08-16
CCTAAACAACTGCCTGCGCTACTGGGACCTGGCCGACCACATCCGCATCAACGACGCCATCGCGCTGTGGTGCGGTGCGTATTCCACGCGCAACTGGACAACGATTCCACGAGGATCTGGACAGTGACTCCACGACAATCTGGACACCCATTAGAGAGTGGTTTGGCTGGTCGTTGATTGATCGCGCAGCGTGCGGATAACCGTGGCACCCTCGGCCGCCAGCGGGTGTACCTCGAAGCCCCACCCGCCGATCGCCTGGACACAGAAACCAGCCGCTTGCTCGATTTGGTAAATGGTGCGTGGGACGAACCACCGCTCCTCAAGGCCGGCCTCGACCATTTGGTTCGTCACATTGCACCCTTTCGACGACGGTAATGGCCGTATTGCCCGGGCCATTGGCGATCTACTGCTTGCGCGCGCTGATGGCAGCCCGCAACGCTTTTACAGCTTGTCGGCGCAGATCCAGCGCGAACACAAGACCTATTACGACATCCTGGATCGGGCCCAGAAACTTTCACTGGATGTCACCGAGTGGTTCGGGTGGCTTTTCGATACCATCCATCGTGCCGTCGATCAGGCGCAGCACACCCTCAACGCTGTGCTGACCAAGGCTCGGTTGTGGCAGCGCTGGGCGACCATCGCGAAATGTTCGCCGGACACGGCTCTGCGCGACATCAACGACCTGCTTGCGTGAGGCGCTCGGGTGCTTGCTTAGCGGCGGTGGTATTGTTTGCATTGCGTAAATTGAAGCAACAAACTTCAAGCAACAAACCGTGCGCACCAGCGCGAAGGTTAGTTGAGGCCATCAGAACCGACAGGAGGCGCATGCGCATTACCAGAATCGATGTGGGGATGTTTGATGGAACTGGGCGTGAGCGCAAGCAGTGCTGTCGATAAATACTCGCCTACTTGATGCACTGCGACCAATACGGCCTTGAATTTACGGCTTCCAGCGATGCCGCAGCAGACCTTTATCGCCAAGCGATCACGGCGTTTTTGGCTGCACAGGACACCACGGAGCCACTGCTCGATCAACTACTAGGTCTAGACCCGGACAGCGGCGTTGGTCGGATCGCGCTTGCCCGGTTGCGGCAATCACAAGGCCGTGGGGAACAGGCAAGAGCTGAGGCGCAAAGGGCGCTTGAACTTGCGCCGAAGTTGCTGCCGCGCGAGGCCAGCCATGTCCAAACACTGGCGAGCGTGGTGCGCGGTGAAGGGCGTGCCGCTTTGGCGAGGGTACATTCACATCTGGAAACCTATCCCAGGGACGTGATGGTCCTCGCACCTGCCACAGGCGTGTTCGGCTTGATTGGCTTCTCGGGCGAGGTCGGTCGCGAGCAAGCCTTGCTGAGGTTTCTGCAGCCATACTGCAACGTCTTGGCGGACGATTGGTGGTTCAAAGCGACGCTGGCCTTTGCAGCGTGCGAGACCGGACATCTGGACTCAGCAGCGCGACTCGTGGCGCAGAGTTGGACGCTCAATCCGAGAAGCGCGAATACGGCCCATATCCGGGCCCACATCGAATACGAGCAGGGACGCGATCACGAAACGCTGAGCTGGCTTGAAGTTTGGCTGGCCGACTACGACCGCAAGGGTCTGATGCACTGCCATCTGTGGTGGCATGTTGCGCTTGCGCGCTTACGGCTGGGCGATGCGGGCCGTGCGTTGCAGGCGCTTGGTCGATTTGTGTATGCACCAGGATCCAGTGATGGCGCTTGGGGACCTCCATTGAATCTAGTGACTGACTCGGTGTCCTTGATGTATCGGGCATGGCTGCGCGGCGTCGAGGTATCGCCCGCCCAGTGGGCAGCGCTTTCTATCCATTCCCGAAGGTACTTTGCCAAACCCGGGATTCGCTTCGCGGACTTTCACTTGTGTCTGAGCCTTGCTATGGCTGGCGCAGCGCATGAACTGGAAGAATGGTTAGCGCAGATCGATGGTCCAACGGCTCCCCTGATCAGGCATGCGAACCACGGCTTTCTTGCCATTGCGCAGTCACGCTGGGGCGTAGCGGTTTTAGAGCTTGAACAGGCGTTGCCCAACCACGAGATCTTGGGCGGCAGCCGGGCGCAACGCGACCTGCTGCTAGAAGCCTTGGCCTTTGCGCGAAGCCGCGGCGCCCCACTTGATCACCAATTCGGCCGCGGGGTCAGGGCTTCTTGAGGTTGATGCAACGGGCCTGAAAGTGCCGATGTCCGTGCCCACTTCTGAGAAGAAGCGCAACGATGTCGAGTGAGTTTTCATATTTATTTTTAACACCCTCTATCGCCCTCACCCAGAAGGCTTCAGATAAACCGGGTAAACGCAGAGGATTGGGCCCAAATAGGCCAAAACTCGATCAAACCCCGTGGTCCGCAGGTTTTGGCATTAACCCGCACCTTTTCGCAGGGGTTTGCAAGGCTGGCAGAAAAAAAGGCCCCTAACTCAGAGGAGTTAGGGGTTTGAGATTGGTGGTGGCCGCGGACCACGGTTCAATCCTTCGCTCAGAGACTACATGCAACAAAACAACTAAGCTTATGGACGGTTGCTAACAGAATGGGCGATACAACTTTTTAGTTATTCTTTCTTGACCGTTATGCCGTGAATATCTATATAGGATCATCAATGAGCGACAGCTAATGTCCGGCCACACGCAGTTCGTACTCTTGGTACTACTCGTTGTCGAATTCATGGGATACCTCAAGCTCATGCCAGCCCCGCCAACGCTGACAAGCCTAATTGCCCTCAATTCAGAACATACGTCCGCCTACGTCTCGCTAACTGCATCCGCAGTGATTGCCCAATGGGGGTTCTGTGTCGCAAGTGCGGATATGAATGTAGAAAAACGGAATAGTGGTAGATCAGCGCCGAAGGTGGCACTGGGATAAACCGCCCGACGGAGTACCATGAGTTTCAACTCATTAGATGATCGTGGTAGCTTCGTTAACAAAAGATTCACTTTATCGGAGATTGCATGACCCATCCTACAGATCTTCCAGAAAATCCTGTGTCTATTGAAGAACGAGTCGATGCGATTCAATCGCTCATGCAAGAGCGAGGCATGGAGCCAGCAGCATTCATTGACGAGTTCAAGCAAATTGTCGAAGAACGGTGGGTGGCGGAAAATGGTGCTCGGGTTGTTGCGAAAGCCTGGACTGACCCAGCGTTTAAACAGCGGTTGCTTGCTAACGGCAAGGAAGCTGTAGCCGAACTCGGTTTATCGATGCCACCGCATCACCGGCATCTAGTGGTGCTCGAAAACACCCCAACGATTCAAAATGTCATTTGCTGCACACTTTGTTCATGTACGGCGTTTTCAATCATTGGCCTTCCTCCAGACTGGTACAAGGATCTTGAGTACCGAGCTAGAGTTGTTCGTGAATCAAGAACGGTGTTGCGGGAAATGGGTTTGGACTTACCCGATTCGGTGGAAGTCAGAGTGTGGGATACAACCGCCGATACCCGTTATATGGTTTTGCCATCGCAACCTGCCTACAGTAAAGGCTGGAGCGATGAAGATCTTGCAACGATTGTCAGCAAAGACGCCATGATTGGCGTTGCCAGACTATAAAGGGAGTCAGTTGATGGATGGCCTGCACGACATGGGTGGCCGACAAGGATTTGGTCGAATGCGCTTTGGTCCAAACGCGCCCGTTTATCATCAGGACTGGGAAAGGCGAGTGAATGCGCTGTATTCCCTTGCTGTCAGGCAAGGGGTTTTCAACATGGACGAGTACCGCCATGCCATTGAGCGCATGGAACCTAGGCATTACCTTGCTGCAAGTTATTACGAGCGATCGCTAACTGGTCTTGCGACACTTTGTGTAGAAAAGGGTTTATTCTCAAAAAAAGAACTTGAGCAACGTGCCAAGGGACACTTTCCTCTTGCGCTCACCATCGGCCCGGGACGAGTAAATGCGGAAGATCGAGAAAGGTTTCAAATTGGTGATAAGGTCATGGTTCGCCTTGAACACGTCTCGGGGCATGTCCGAGCACCTGGCTACGTGCGAGGAAAGTGCGGAGTGGTCGTCGGCATTTCACCGCCCTATCCATTTCCTGATGCTCATGCACATGGGCTCAGTGCAGACGATGAACCAACGTACGATGTTGGTTTTCAAGCGCAAGCGCTCTGGCCAGACGCAGCAGACCCAGCCACGGTCCATGTGGGAATCTTCGAAAGTTACTTGTTTAAAATATAAGTGATATTACGATCTTAATATTTATAAGCAAATCGCTATCGACCTTTTAAAGATGGTGTACAACAACTTAACAAGCTCAACATGTTATAACAATCACCAAATCATTTCCCTGTCAGCAAGGTACTAATGAGCAAGTGGCTTGGGTGATGATCGATCGTTAATGAAGGAGACAGTCATGATAGTTCCATTTACAAACAGACATTTTGATTTGTCTCGTCGAAGCGCAATAAAAATGATCGGTAGTTCCTTGGCAGCAGCCAATGTTTCAACTAATGCTCAGGCGCGGTGGCGCCCGGAAAAGCCAATCGTGATTTACAACCCCTTTGCCGCAGGTGGCGTGACCGATCTCCAGCTTCGTTTTATGGGCGAACGAGTAAGCAAATTGCTCGGTCAAAGCATACTCATCGAGATCAAAGCCGGTGCAGCAGGTACTTTAGCGCCAGCTCAATTGCTTCAAGCAAAACCAGATGGGCATCATTTGGCGTGCATGAGCATCAATAGCCTTCGCTACCCTCATTACCAACAAGTACCCTGGCATCCATTACGCGACTTCACCTACATCTGCGGTCTTTCGTCTTACACCATGGGCATTGTCGTTCGAACTGACTCGCCATGGAAGACCATTGAAGACTTAATCGCTGCCGGTAGGAAAGAGCCTGAGAAGTACACCTATGGCACAAGCGGTGTCGGTGGTAGTGGCAATCTATTTATGATTGAGATCGATCAGGCAACCGGAGCAAAGTTTACTCATGTGCCCTACAAAGGGGGAGCAGAGTGGACTCAAGCACTCTTGGGCGGACACATCGACTTTCTCGCTGACGCTGCCCAGTGGGCACCACTTGTAGACGCAGGACAATTCAGAATTCTCGCGATGGCGACGGAGCAAAGAATTCCAAAGTACGCTCAGGTGCCGACGTTAAGAGAGCGCGGTATCAACGCAATTGCTCACAGCCCTTACGGCTTGGTTGGCCCGAAAGATTTACCTGCTCCCATCGTTCAAAGCCTTTACGATGCATTCAGCCAGGTACTTGAGGACCCAAGCCTACAAAACCTGCTTGATCGCTTCATACAGGTTCCGTGGCGAAGAAGTCCATCGGAGTATCGCGGCTATGCCGAGCAATACTTCAACAGCGTCAAACCACTCTTGATTAAATCTGGATTGGCAAAATAATGTGCCTTATTCGTCAAGGATATCGATGCTAACAGCCAACAACTCTTATAACGCTATCAAGGTTCCGTACGATCCTCTGCTGCGTAGTTAGCTTTTGCATGTCTTCAAATCGAATATCGCCCTACGAAGAGGTCCGAGCCATAGCGAAGCGACGGCTGCCACGCATGGTCTTTGATTATATCGATGGCTCGGCTGGAATTGGTTGGGGCGAAGATCTAAACCTTGCTGCAATCGCAAATGTTCGGCTACGGCAGCGCGTCTTGGTCGATGTTGCTAATCGTGATCTTTCAGTTACAGTTTTCGGTAAAAAATGCCTCGCGCCTTTCGGGGTCAGCCCGATGGCCATGTGCAACCTCGCAGCACCAAACACTGATCGCGCACTTGCGAGGCTTTCGGCGAAATACAAAACACCTCTTGGCATATCGACCATTGCTTCATCAACACTTGAACAGTACATTGAATGGTCTGAAGGACAGGCTTGGTTTCAGCTGTACTTTAGTGGTGACGGCACTCAAACATTCAAGTTACTAGAGCGAGCGAAACGAGCTGATTACCGATGTTTGGTACTTACACTTGATGTGCCTGAAGTTGCTCATCGACCGCTTGATCAGCGTAATGGTTTCACCATTCCTTTTCGCGTTGGCCCAAGGCAATTGCTGGACTTTGTAACTCACCCGCGCTGGTCCTTGGGTCAAGTCATTCATGGCATGCCGAAAATGGCAAATTTCCAAGCAGAAGGTTTTCACTTCGACCGTACCGAGAGTCGCGGCAAAGCAGACTGGACCACGCTGAAACAAATCCGTGAGCGGTGGCAAGGAAAGCTGATCGCAAAAGGTGTTACCTCAGTAGAGGACGCTTTGCGCCTCGCAAAAGAAGGAGTCGACGGCATTCAGGTCTCAGGTCATGGTGGACGCCAGCTTGATGCCCTACCCCCACCGATACAACAACTCCGCGCTATAAGAGATGCGATGGGCCCTGACTATCCTCTTTTTTATGACAGTGGTATTCGCAGTGGCGAAGACGTCGTTAAAGCCTATGCAATGGGGGCAAATTTTGTTTTTTTGGGTCGCTCTATGCAATATGCAGCGGCTGCTGGCGGTGAATTAGGACTTGCGAAATGGTGGGAGACACTCATCAACGGTGTAAGCATCACGCTTGCGCTTATAGGCAAAACAAAACTGGATGGGATGAGCGACTCGCTGCATCAATGAGGAATCCATCGAGTTATCCCCTACTTGTTGCCCAAACCCATCTGCTTGCCGACTTCAGCATAGGTGCGAATACGATCACGCATGAAAACATCCATTTGTTCGGGACCAATATTGACGAGCTCGAACCCACTTTTTGCTGCGAGCTCTTTCATTTCAGGCTCTGCATTAAGACTTGCCCACAGCTCAGCAAGACGACGCCGGGCTTCGAGCGGCGTGGACTTCGGCACACCAACACCCCGAAACGCCCCGTCCACCCAATCAACACCCAATTCCTTAAAGGTTGGTACGTCGGGCAATAGAGGATGCCTTTTTTCCATGGCAACAGCTAACGCCCTGACCTTTCCTCGATTATTCACTGCGAAAGCCGTGTAAGACATCACACCATCGATGTGAGCACCGATCACTGACGTAGCCAAATCACCAGTGCCTTTAAATGGTACGTAGGTTGTTTTAAGTGAAAAATCGCGATTGAGTCGCTCGTGTGCTGCATGATTAGCCGAATTGAGACCTGATCCACCAAGACTCAGCTTACCGGGATTTCCACGTGCAGTTTTAACAAAGTCTGCGAAAGATTTCATCGGACTTTGCTCGGGCACGATTAACGCATCGGGCGTGTAATGAAACCAGAATATTGGCGTTATATCTTCTGTCTTGTATTGAACAGATCCTTCCATGGGTTGAAGAACGGTGTGAGGCAGATTTATGCCCACCACGGTCAGTCCATCACCCGCTAGGCTATTCATTGTGCTCCACATGAGCGCGCCTCCAGCGCCAGGCTTGTACTGAACAATGGTATCGATCGAAGGACAGCGTTTTTTTAGAACAGTCTGTTGGTGGCGCGCTGAAAGATCGGACTCACCACCTGGTGGGAAGGCTTGCCAGTACTTCAGATTTGCGCTCGGACAATTTTGTGCTGAACTTGTCGAACAGAAAATCCCAAGAAAAAAGCACATCGAAAAGGATAGAAAAAAGCGCGTCATCAGCTTCTCCATCATTCAACTCCAGCTAGTTCATACTTTCCATGATGGTAGAACCATAGCCACATATCATCAGCAAGGCAATCATGCGCCGCAGCATCGCCTCGCGACCTTGTTGCCCAAAAGCCCCTGAAAAACGGAAGCGAACAAAGCAATGGTCTCATCATGCTCGATAATAAATCCGTACCAGGAATTAGCAAAGAAGTTTCATCGACCAACCCCCTGGTTAAGTCTTACCCAACACCCGAACTTGGGGATGAAAAATGTTTTCATTTAATAACGTATTGATTTTAAAAACCATGTAATTTGGGTACGCCGTAATGCCAACGATGCCCAGCCACTCCTCTGAAAGGATGTCTCATGAAAAGACGAATCTTTCTCCAGGCAACGCCTGCGCTTATCAGCATGGCACCTACTGTGCAGTCCCAGACAGGCTATCCCAGCAAGCCGATTCGATACATCGTTCCAGTGGCTACAGGTGGTGGCAGCGACATGGTAGGTCGCACGGTGACAGAACGTTGGGCGAAAGTGCTCGGGCAGAGCATAGTGGTCGAGAACCAGGGCGGTGCAGGAGGCGTGATTGCGTCCCAGAATACAGTGCGCGCGACTCCCGACGGCTACACGCTTATGCAAGGCTATGTTGCGACCCACGGCACTGCTCCCGCAACCCGCAAACTGCCTTACGATCCGGTGCGCAGTTTCACCCCGATTGGCATGATCGGTAGCACGCCCAACGTGATAGTGGTCAATGACAAGGTGCCGGCGACCACTGTAGGCGAGCTGATCGACTACATTCGCAAGAATCCTGGACGCTCAAACTACGGTTCTGCCGGCGCTGGCTCGTTGACCCACCTATCAATGGAACTTCTTAAACAAGAGGCGAAACTTTTTATAACTCATATCGCTTATCGAGGCATTGCACCTGCTTTCGTTGATTTGATCGCTGGCCAGACTCAGGTAATGATGCCCGGGCTAGCCGCAGCACTGCCTCATATCCGGACCGGACGCGTACGCCCTCTCGCTGTTACGGGCATACGGCGTCATTCAGCACTCACGGATGTCCCAACCTTGGAGGAGGTCGGCTACGCGGGCTTCAACGCGGTGCAGTGGTATGGCGTGGTCGGTCCGGCAGGTATCCCACCCGAGATCGTCCGTCGGCTGAGCGAGACGCTAGCGACCGTGCTCAAGGCACCCGATCTACGCGATAAGCTGTCCGTCGAAGCAGTTGAACCGATGCTGATGAGCCCCGAGCAGTTTGGCCGTTACATCATCGAGGATGTCGCCCGTTGGAGCCGACTAGCGCAAAGCCGCGGGATCCAACTCGATGGCTGAAGCGACTTTTTGGGCACCACATGAATACAAATAATACAATAGTCATCTTCAGCGGATGGCCAAAAAGTCTGGATTACCCAGATGGTCTTCTCTTATCTGTACTAAGACCTAGGAAGGGTTAGCTCAAACACAAGGGGAATCACCAACCTCCCTCGGACTGACCCTGCATCCAGCAAAAAAGCAGCACCTTAAATCGGAGAGTCGCCGAGGGCAATACCTTCCCTGCGCGGATCAGCGCCTCCAATATAAATATTCGACCCTCGGCTAGGACTCATGGTTTTTACAATTGTGGATACGCCGCTCGACTGCGCAGCAAAAGATACCGTGTGTCCCAATGCGCGCAATCCATTGAGTAGGGGATCATTCAAACCGCTATTACTGCTATCAATATAAGGATGCTCACCGCCCACACCTGTCGTAGGACTATTTGCCGCTCCAAAATTTACCATTGAGGTCGCTTGCTGTGCATCGAGCTTCCAGTCAATAACCCCAATCAACGTCTTGGTCACGAACTGGATAATCGTGGCCCCACCCGGTGAGCCCGTCGCCATAAGAAAGTCACCCTTTGAGCCATCTGCAGCCTTCGAAAAAACAATGGTTGGTGCCATCGAACTGCGAGGACGTTTGTTGGGTCCTACTTTGTTAGCAATCGCCGCTCCAGTTGAATCAACGGGGTCGAACGAAAAATCGGTCAACTGGTTGTTAAGCAAGAAACCTCGGGTGAAGTGAAATGAACCCATACCACTTTCGATGGTTGTGGTCATAGATACAACGTTACCAGCTCGATCAACGATGGTTATATGCGTTGTTCCGTTCCCCTCTTGAGCACTACTGCCCAAAGGTTTTGATGGAAATGATCCCGGCGATGCAGTCCCCATACTCTTATTCATAGCGATAAGGCTCGCCCTCGCCTTCAGGTAGGCCTTATCAACCAGGCTTGACACACCGTTTGCGGGAAGCGGGAAAAAATCCGTATCTGCGACATATTGGTTGCGATCCGCATAAGCGAGACGCTGCGCTTCGCTGATTAAATGCACCGCTGTGACTGAGGGCTTTGCACCCTCATCGCCAATCTGTGTCGGTTTCTGAGCCGAAAGGTCGAAGTTTTCTAAAATACCAAGGGCTTGTGCTACGGCAATACCACCAGAGGAAGGTGGGCCCATGCCGCATACCCAAGTGTCGCGATATGTCGTGCAAACAGGTTCTCGTCGAATGGCCTTGTAATTGGCAAGATCTTGCATCGTGGTTAAGCCAGGTGTTATGGGCACTGGACTTCCTGCCCCTCCCATGCTCACGCCAATTTTGTCCACAATCGATTGCGCAATTGGACCGGTATAAAAAGCATCAGCGCCGCCATTTGCAATCGCCCTTAACGTTGCAGCATAGTCAGGGTTCTTGATCAAGGTCCCCAGACCTTTCGGTGTGAGGTCCGCATTGAGAAAGTAGGCAACTGCATCAGGATCCCTCAATAAATCCGCGCGAGCGCCTGCGATTGCAGCGGCCATCCGGCCACTGATTTGAAACCCATCGCTGGCTAGCTGAATGGCTGGATTAAATAACTCACTCCATGATCGTCTACCGTAATCCTTGTGCGCCATTTCAAGCATCCTCACGGCGCCTGGTGTGCCGATGGATCTGCCACTTGCTCGCGTACTGCTAAACGCCGTCGAAAGTTTTGGCAACGGATTGGTTTTGTCATTTGCGCTAACGTACCGTAGGTAGTCTTCGGTTGCTGCTGCTGGGGCGGTCTCACGCCCGTCATAGGACTGTATTTTCTTGCTAGCGGCATCGTAATGCAGCATAAAGGCGCCGCCACCGAGACCCGATGACTGGGGTTCAACCAAGCCGAGTACCATTTGAACTGCGACCGCTGCATCAATCGCGCTGCCACCATCACGCAAAACCTCACATCCAGCTTTGGTAGCGAGCGGGTTGGCTGTCACAGCCATGTAGCTCAGCCCTGTCACCGGCTTCTTGCCGAGTTTATAGCCAGACTGAGGCTCAGGAATTGCAGGGTCGCCCGCTAGCCCCGAACCAACCACAACTGAGCCGGTCGAAACCGCTTGTTGACAGGCAACAAAATCATCACTGCTGCTGCACCCCGAAACAATCGCACCGCAGATCGCAATCAGCCCTAATTGCTTAAGCGACAAGTGTTTAACTAGATAAATTTTCTCGAGCATGCCGGCCCTCTTTCGCTGAATTCATTGCTTATGATGTGTTTGTGTCAGGTATTAGACAATAACCAGTTTACTTTGTTGATGCCAATTAGGGGCATCCTAAATGGAGCATTTCGCGTGAATCGAGTTGTTTCCCACCTTGCCATGGTGACGATGATCTTAGGCGTCGGACTAATCCCCTTCACATCAGTGTGCACGGCTGCTCAGACTTCTCAAACAATGCTGATTCGGCAGCCCGCCATTTCTGCTAATCACTTGGCATTTGTGTACGCCGGTGACATCTGGGTCGCCGATCGCAACGGCAAGCATCCTCAGCGCCTTACCACTCACCCCGCCGACGAACTAGGGCCTGTATTCTCTCCTGATGGTAAGTCCATCGCGTTCACTGCGCGCTATGACGGCAACACCGACGTCTACGTCATCGGCATCGATGGTGGTCAGCCGAAGCGCCTTACCTGGCATCCCGGAACTGACACCGTTGTAGGATGGAGCGCTGACGGTAAGCGCGTTCTGTTTGCCAGCCCGCGCGAAGTCGCGCTCGGTCGCAGCAATCAACTCTACGAGGTGTCAGTTGACGGCGGCTTTGAGAAGAAGGTCATGGAGGCACAGGCCTTTGAAGGGCGTTGGTCCGCAGATGGAAAACGTCTTGCTTATCGCCCATACCGTTTGGCATATAGCAACGCAGCAGGCTGGCGTTTGAATCGCGGCGGCAGCGCACCACCAATTTGGATCATCGATCCGGTAGCCAATACCTGGGAGCGTGTGCCGCATAAGAACTCCAACGACTTGAACCCGCTTTGGACTGGCGACGATATCGTGTTTATATCGGATCGTGACAATGTCGCCTCGAATCTGTTTATCTATCGTGCAGCAGATAAGGCTGTTAAACAACTCACCCAGGAGAAAGTCTGGGATGTCCGTAGTGCCAGTTTGATAGGTGACACGGTCGTCTATGAGGTAGGCGGTCGTTTGAAAGAACTTAATATAAAGACTCGATCGATTCGCGAACTTCCGATTCACGTTAATGCTCAATCGGTTCAGGCACGCCCACAGTGGAAAGACGCGGCTTCCCAAATGACATCAGCCCGCCTGTCAGCGACAGGCAAGCGGGTTATTGTGACCGCCCGCGGCGAAGTCTTCACGGTACCGACCAAGGAAGGCTCGGTTCGTAATCTCACCCAGACATCTGGCGTGCGCGAGAAAGATGGCATATGGAGCCCAGACGGTCAAAACGTGGCATACATCGCTGATGCAGGTTTGAAACACAGCCTCATCATTCGTGATCAATTTGGCCTGAATCGAGGGCGCAGCATCGCTCTAGATATTGACAATCAAGGTGGTTACTTCACGCTTCATGCATGGTCGCCAGACGGTAGGATCATCATCTATAGCGATAACTTGCTTAACCTCTACGCGCTAGATGCGGTAAGCGGCGCATCGCGCATCATTGACAATCGCCAAAGGCGAGGCAGATGGAACGTCGCCTTCTCTTCGGACAGCCGTTACCTTGCATACGCCATTGCAGGCGATAACTACATGCAACGCATTCGAATTCACGACTTTAGCGCTGGCAAAAGCGTAACGGTAACGGATGGCCTTAGCTTTGCCGATAACCCAGTTTTTGGTGGTACTGACTACCTGTACTTCACAGCGTCCATCAACACCGGTCCAGCCGTCGTTGGACTTGATATGTCCTCACAAGAGCGCCCGATCCGTAAAGGTATTTATGCGCTTGTACTTGCAGCCGACGGCAAGTCGCCGATGGCCCCGCGCACTGGTGATGAAGCTGACAAAAAGGAGCCATTAAAAGATGCTGCTTCAAAGATCAAGCCAACAAAGATTGACTTTGATGGTCTGATGAATCGCGTAGTATCACTACCCGTGGCTGAGCGAAACTACGACTCGCTTGCAGTTGCCTCCGATGGTGGCTTGTTCTTCATCGAGCGACGTCAGCCGGGTGCAAGTAACGACCCGCCCGATCCCGACGGTGGGTCGAGCTCCCTAGCGGGTGAACTGGTACGTTTTAACTTTGAAGAGCGCAAGTCGGCGACGATAAAGTCCGCAGTTGTCGGCATCAGCATGAGTGCGGATGGGAAGAAGATGTTGATTCAACTGCCTCGTGGCCGTCTGGAAATTGCAGATGCCAGCGTTAAGCTCGATGCAAAGCCCATTGATACCTCGCAAGTTGGGGCGCTTGTAGACCCGCGCGAAGAGTGGCAGCAGATTTTTGATGAGTCTTGGTGGATGCAAAAGGCGTTTTTCTACGACGGCAACATGCACGGCCTCGACTGGGATGCGGTACGGACACGCTACGCACCGTTGGTCAAGCACGTGCATCGTAGAGAAGATTTGAACGAGCTCATTCGCGAAATGATTGGCGAACTGCAAGTGGGACATAACAGTATTGGCGGGGGCGACTTACATCGCGAACGCGCTGCTAACACCGGGCTTCTTGGCGCTGATTACGAATATGAGAACAATCGCTACCGAATCAAAACCATCTATCCGGGAGACCGCTGGAATCCCTTCTTAAAAGCTCCTTTGGCCGTACCTGGTTTAGGCGTGTCGGAGGGCGACTACATCATCAGCGTTAACGGTCGAGAAGTAACAGCAAAAGATAACCTTTATGCTTTCTTAGACAATACAGTAGGCCGACAGGTCACGCTCGGCGTTAGTCGCGACCCTGGGGGTGGCAAGGTCAACAACATCGTCGTGCAACCCGTGGCAAGCGAAACTGCGCTGCGTCGGTGGCATTGGATTGAGAAGAACAGGCAAGCAGTTGAGAAGGCTAGTAACGGACGCATTGCATATGTTTACCTGCCTGATACGGGGGGCGACGGTTATAAACATTTCAACCGCATGTTCTTCACCCAAGTTGATAAGGACGGCGTTATCGTTGACGTTCGCCGCAATAGTGGCGGCCAAGCAGCGAACTACGTAACCGATGTGTTAAGCCGCACACACCTGGCGGGCTGGAAGGATCGCGCAGGCATGATTTTCGAAACCCCAGGTGGGGCGATTTATGGCCCCAAGGCAATGCTTATTGACCAAGACGCAGGCTCGGGGGGAGACTTCTTACCCTACAGCTTTAAGCGAATGGAGCTCGGACCCTTGATCGGCAAGCGCACCTGGGGCGGTCTAATCGGAATATCAGCCAATCCCCAGTTAGTTGATGGCGGCAGCATGACCGTGCCGTTCTTCCGTTTTTTTACGCCAGAGAAACAGTGGCGAATTGAAAACGAGGGTGTAGCTCCGGACATTGATGTAGAGCTTGACCCAACGGCGGTCAACCGTGGTCGTGATCCCCAGCTAGAAGCAGCCATCAGAAACGTCATGACTAGACTCCCATCAGCGAACTCCACGGTCGAGCGCAAGCGTGCACCGGCATCTGCAACGCTTGGCAAGTGATTCGACCACGGAAACTTAAACAATTTGCTTGAAGCTAACCTCGAGTCACGTTACCCATCCGCAAGCGCCCATACTGCAGTCAAAGCATGGGGTGAACTTCGACTGTTTAGACTTGGCTAATTAGTCGACATAGAACGCGCGATGAAACGACCGCATCGATTCAAGACACGACCATGTAAGTCGTACGTCAACTCGCCTGCCACATAGACCGCTTCGATCCCCTTTGATACGCGCGTGGGTTCTTGAAAATCAGCAAGATCTTCAATGCTGTCTGGATCGAAGATCGTTAGATCGCCGGCCATACCAGGACGAATCAGGCCACGATTGCCCAACTTGAAGGTGTTGGCTGAAAGACCTGTCATCTTGTGAACCGCCACTTCAAGACTTAAGGCGCGTCGGTGCCGCACATATTCGCCAAGAACCCGAGGAAAGGTCCCCCACAATCGCGGATGTGGCTTTGTATCGTGAGGGATCCCATCAGACCCGATCATTGCGCGCGGGTGCTGCATGATTCGGACAACATCGTCTTCATGCATTTGAAAGTAGCATGCGCCGCCAGGAATCAGGCGTTGAGCAGCTTCTCGTTGTGAGATTTGCCATGCTGCAGCAACGCTTGCAAGCGACTTACCAACCATCTCAGGATGAGGCTCACTGCTTGTAATCAACACCTTGGTTTCCTCATCAATCATATCGAGCCGAAGCATGGTCGAACCTGCGACATAGGGGTAAACATCAAGGTGAATCGACTGTTGTTGATGTAATTGATCGATATAAGCGAGTGTCTCTCGCGATCGCCCCCAATTCAGGCGACCTGCACATTTGTGGTGAGAAATGACGAGGGGTGCGCCTGCATGACGTGCGGTTAAGGCAACTTCGTCAATGGCCGCTAGTATTTCCTCCATCTCAGTGCGCATATGGGTCACATAAATGCCCCCTGCAGATGCCACCTCCCGTACTAAGGGAATAAGCTCCAGGATGTCAGCGGCATACGCTGTTTGGTAGAACGTTCCCGAAGACATACCGATCGCACCTGCTTGCATCGCCTCGCGAATAAGCGATTGCATTTGCTCACGCTCATCCTCGGTAGCAGGTCGCCGCCAATCTGCAAGCACTTCGTGCCTAAGCGCACTGTGCCCTATCAATGCTGCAACATTAAGCGATGGCCTTGCCTTATCGATTGCAGCCTTATAGTCAGCCATGCTTCGAAACTGGTACATCGATTCGCAAAGCAGGGTTAGTGGCGCAACAGGTGCTTTGCTGGTCAATGGAGCCAGAGAAATCCCACAGTTGCCCACAACCACGGTGGTAACACCTTGGCTGATCTTCGGCAGCATCTCAGGGTTAGTCAGCACCAAGGCATCGTCGTGGGTGTGTACGTCGATGAAACCTGGACACAAGACCTTACCCCCGCAATCGCGTTCGTGCTCGACCCGTGCTTCTAACTTTTCACCGACAGCGATAATCGTGCCATCACGCAGCAAAAGATCTGCCTTGAATCCGGGTTCTCCACTTCCATCCACAATCCATGCATTGCGGAACATGGTTGACTCGGTTTTTGCCGATGCTGTCATGATCATATCCTTAGGCGTTCATTCAAATATTCAAAGGGTGTCACTAACATCATGAAAGATTCTCAAGCAAGCATCAATACGGGTTTGGTCCGTAATCCAGGCGAAATCAAAAGCCTGGCGAAAGCTTTGCGAAGTGGTGAAATCACAGCAACATCGCTGGCCGCGCAGTACTTAGAACGGATCGAGGAAGTGGACGCGAAGGTACGAGCCTGGCGTATGGTGAAGCCCAAGCAAGTGCTGCGCGAGGCATCCATGCGTGATCAAGAACTAAGGGAAGGTGTCGACCGCGGTTTATTGCACGGCATTCCGGTTGCTATCAAGGACATTATCAACGTCATGGGGTACCCAACCCGCGCGAATTCCAAATCACTACAGCGCGCAAAGCCAGCGACAGCCGACGCCAGCATCGTGGCAAGTCTTAAGCAACTCGGCTGCGTCATTTTAGGTAAGGCGCACACCACAGAGTTTGCTTTGCAAGACGCCTCACCTGCTCGCAACCCCCACGCGCTTGGCCACACACCAGGTGGATCAAGTTCAGGGTCGGCAGCAGCTGTTGCAGCAGGCATGGCGCCACTTGCCGTTGGGACACAAACGGTTGCGTCCGTGAATCGACCTGCAGCCTACTGTGGCATCGGTGCATTTAAACCAAGTACTGGAAGTCTTATAAATTTTGGTATCACGCCACTTGCGCCCAACTACGACACACCGGGACTACTGGCCTATCGGGCTGCCGACGCCGCGCTTGCCTACCTTAGTCTAGCGCCTAGTTATATGCCCAGCCATGCTACATCTGGCGAGGCTCCGGAGATCATCGTTATCGAAGACCCCCTGATCGACAATGCCGCAACTTCGATTCAGGCGGCAATATCGAATGCCATTGATGCCTACAAGACGAGTGCAACCCCCTTAAAGCGCATGCGATCACCGATCGATTTTGGCAGGCTTGTAGCCTTGCAAAGACTCACGATGCTTTATGAATGTGGCCACAGCCTCGCTCATTTGCGTGAACATGGAAGCTCCCAAATCGGTCCGAAGCTTTGGGCCGCCATGCATGAAGGTCTTTCAATTAAGGCGGAAAGCTATGATGAAGCCAGACGCGAAATCAACTTGTTGAGATTTAAGTTTTTTAAACGTTTTAAACCGCATCAGGTCTTCCTGATGCCTGCAACACCGCAGACTGCGCCTAAAGGTCTCGATTGGACAGGCGACCCTAGTTATATCGCAGGTTGGACAGCCTTGGGAGGTCCGGTGCTAACCGTTCCGATAGCGATGGATGCAGACAAGTTGCCGATTGCCGCCTTGTTAAGTGCATTCCCAGGACAAGACCGATGGCTTGCCAAACAAACGCGAATGCTCGCGAAACCGATTGAATACCAGGTGTGATTTTCGGTATGTCGACACCCAACCGAAAGGTCAATCAAAAAAAGTAACGATCAAGTATTCTGCAAAGGTAATTGGGCGCCACGACGTTCGACGATCAAGCGATATTGTTCGGGTTGGCGATGACGCTCAAAATTAAAGGTTGTTTGCTTGTAGGAAAGGCAAAGGTCCAAATCGCAACGCGCAACGCATAACTCATCGCCAAGCGTTGAGCATTGAGCAACCAATTCGCCAGAGGGCGCAATGATTTGCGACTGACCGATTTGCATCACACCCTCTTCCAACCCTGCCTTTGCAACACCAAGCACCCAGCTCGCATTTTGATAAGCGCCAGCCTGCATCACCAAGCGATTATGAAAATTAGAAAGGGCATCATGCTCTGGTGCCGGCGGATTATGTACAGGAGTGTTATAGCCTATAAAAATCATTTCAACACCTTGCAAACCCATCACCCGGTAGCTTTCCGGCCAGCGACGATCGTTACAAATACAAACACCCATTAACCCACCGAACGCGTTGACGACACCGAAACCTAAATCGCCTACTTCAAAGTATCGCTTCTCCAGGTGTTGAAAGGCCCGCCACGGTTCATGCTGATCATGACCGGGCAGATGAATTTTCCTGTAACGATGAATGATCTCTGCCTGCTGATTAACGAGAATCGCTGTATTAAAGCGCCGCTTACTTCCCGCAATGTCTACGAGTTCAGCGTACCCTAGATGAAAACCAATAGACAGTCGCTTCGCTTCGTCAAAGAGTGCTTGGGTTTCTGGGGACGGCATTTCAGTTTCGAAAAACAGATCGATTTGTGCCTGATCTTCAAAATACCAACGAGGAAAAAAACTTGTCAGCGCAAGTTCAGGGTAAGCAACAACATCCGCACCAAGCGCCTTAGCTTCCCTCATTAACGCCAATAGACGCTTAACAACCGATGCTTTAGAGTCAGTCCTTGCAATCGGCCCTAGTTGGGCAGCTGCTACCGTGAGCATGCGGGCCATCGTCATTCACCCCGGAAATGGCATGCGAGCCAGCGCCCGTCGCCTTGTTTACTCAAAACAGGCGACTCTTTCCGGCAGCGTTCCTGCACCATTGGGCAGCGCGTATGAAAGTGACAGCCCTCAGGTCGCTGGATAGGGCTTGGTACGTCACCTTGTAGGACAATTCTTTTCGCCTTCTTTTTTGGATCAGGAACGGGTACCGCAGACAACAGCGCCTCGGTGTACGGATGCAAGGGTCGCTCGAACAAGGCTTTTCGATCTGCGATCTCGACAATCCTGCCCAAGTACATGACCGCAACTCGATGGGTCATATGCTGAACAATGGCAAGGTCATGGCTAATAAACAAAAGCGCCATGCCAAGTTCTCGTTGTAGATCCTGGAGCAAGTTAACAATTTGGGCTTTCACCGACACATCAAGAGCAGACACTGCCTCATCGCAAATGATCAGATCAGGTTCTGCAGCAAGCGCGCGCGCAATGCCGATCCTTTGTCTTTGCCCACCCGAAAACTCATGTGGCCATCGACTTGCTGCGTCTCGAGGAAGGCGGACTTTCTCAAGCAAGCCTGCAACTCGTTGATCAAGATCCGATTCACTGCGGGCAAGCGAGAAATTTCGAATCGGTTCTGCAATAATTTCTTTAACTTTCAAGCGCGGATTGAGACTTGAAAAAGGATCTTGAAAAATAACCTGAATCCGTTTTCGCAAGGGACGCAGCTTGGAATCACTGAGATGATCAATGCGTTCGCCGTCAAGCCGCACCTCTCCGCCACTCAACTCGAACAAACGAAGAATCGATCTTCCTACGGTGGATTTCCCACAGCCTGATTCACCTACCAACGCAAGCGTCTCACCACGGACAATTGAAAACGAAACACCATCGACCGCATGAACAAACTGCTTGGAACTGGACCAAAAGCCTGACTTCACCGGGAAGCGTTTCTCGACACAACGCAGCTCGAGCAACGCTGGTTTTACCTGTGGCTGCGGCAACGAGCTTGGCTGCTGGGGTTCAAGGGTGGATTGCTTCACGGGGCTTACAGGATTTATTGGTTAACGACGCGGTCAGGCAACACGAGCACCTGGGAAGTGGCAGGCGACCTTGTGCCCATCGCGGATCATTCTAAGCGCGGGCGCGTGCTCCTCGCATAGCGCCTGCGAACGCGAACAGCGGCTTGAAAACACACAGCCTTGGATCTTTTGCTTTAGGCTTGGTACGAGCCCCGGTATTTCCTGCAGTCGAGTGTTTTCTTCATCAATCTTGACCTCAATGGTTGGGACAGCACCGAGTAGTCCTATGGTGTAAGGGTGCTGTGGGTTTTCAAAAAGATCACCTACCAAAGCTTCTTCCACTTTACGGCCTGCGTACATCACCATGACCCGCTCTGCGACTTCGGCTACCACACCCAGATCATGGGTGATCAGCATGATCGCCGCCCCTATCCGACGCTTAAGATCGGACATCAAATCTAGAATTTGCGCCTGAATGGTCACATCAAGCGCTGTTGTGGGTTCGTCCGCGATCAACAGCCGCGGGTTACAGGCTAGCGCCATTGCAATCATGACACGTTGTCTCATGCCCCCCGAGAGTTGATGCGGATACTCACGCATACGACGCGTGGCCTCAGGGATCCCGACAAGCTCAAGCATTTCAATACTTCGCGATTCAGCCTGAGATTTACTGATTGCTTGGTGAAGCAGCAGCGTTTCACGTAACTGCCTTCCGATGGTGAGCACGGGATTGAGACTCGTCATTGGCTCTTGAAAAATCATCGAGATGGCATTGCCACGGATTTCACGCATTCGGGCTTCATCAAGTTTGAGGAGATCCTGCCCATCAAAGATCACTTCGCCAGCCATCTTCCCGGGAGGCTCCGGAATAAGCCTGAGAATCGACATTGCGGTAACCGATTTCCCGCATCCAGACTCACCAACAATCGCAAGCGTTTCCCCCTCTGCAACCGAGAAGCTCACGCCATCCACAGCGCGGTTCACTCCGTCCGGTGTCCGAAAATGGGTTTGCAGGGACTACACTTCAAGTAAGGGCATGGAATCTTAAACTCAAGAAAGCTTTGCTTTACGCGGGTCTAAGGCATCGCGAAGACCATCACCAAGCAGGTTAACGGCTAAAACCGTTATTGATAAGAAAACAGCTGGAAAGAAAATAATGTACGCCTTAACCTGGAAAAGCGTTCGACCGTCGGCCATGATGTTTCCCCAGGAGGGAATGATCGGAGGAGTACCAGCGCCGATAAATGAAAGAATTGACTCAGTAATCATTGCGGACGCACAAATGTAAGTGGCCTGAACGGTTAATGGAGCAAGCGTGTTTGGTAAAATATGTTTAACGATAATCGATAGCGTTGGCGTCCCTGCTGCGACCGCCGCGTCAACATAGGGTTGCTCGCGAAGGCTCAGGACAACCCCTCGCACCAAGCGGGAGACTCTCGGAATTTCGGCAAGCGTGATCGCCATAATCACATTTTCGACACTGGCACGTGTCAGCGCCATCAAGGCAATCGCCAGTAATATTGGAGGGATCGACATCATTCCATCCATCACCCGCATCAAGATGCCATCAAGCTTACGTAGGAATCCAGAAAGTAGACCAATGATCAACCCGGCAAGCGAGGCAAGAACGGCAACCGAGAAACCCACTAGAAGAGACACTCGGGCCCCATAAAGTACCCGTGAATAAATGTCTCTGCCTACCGCATCGGTGCCGAACCAATGTTCGACCGAAGGTTCACGAGTGCGCTTAATCGGCGCTAATTCGGTGGGATCAATCGTACCTAACCAAGGGGCAAATACTGCAAGCACCAACATCAAGATCAACAAGAGCGCACCGAAACTCATGGTCGGATGACGAAGACAATACGCGACAAAACCTTTTGCAATAGGTCTTGGAGCGAACAGATCCGGAAGTTGTTCGGCAACAGGCTTTGACTGCATCAGTAACGAATCCTTGGATCGAGCAAGGTGTAGAGCAAATCAATCAACAGATTAACCAAGACATAGATAAAGCTAAAAATAACAACTAAACCTTGAATAACGGGATAGTCTCGACGAACAATGGCATCAATAGTTAGCCGACCCAGACCTGGAATCGCAAATACGCTTTCAGTCACAACCGCACCACCAATTAGCAAAGCCACCCCAATGCCGATCACAGTCACAATCGGCACCGATGCGTTTTTCAGCGCATGCAAGAACAGAATGCCGGTTGTTCCCATACCTTTTGCTTTGGCGGTCCGAATGTAGTCTTGGGAAAGCACCTCCAGCATCGTTGCACGTGTGATTCGCGCGATGAGCGCGATGTAAACAAAACCTAGAGCAATGCCAGGTAGCACCAAATTCTCGAGCCAAGGCCAAAATCCCTGCTTCATCGCAGTGTAGCCCTGCACGGGAAACCAATCACGCTCGAGTGCAAAAAAATAGGACAATAAATAACCGACAACAAAAACCGGGACCGAGAAACCAAGTACGCAAAGCGCCATAATAAATCGATCGATCCAGGTACCGACTTTCCAAGCTGCCAACACACCTGCAGGCACTGCGATCACGATTGCAAATACGAGGGTGACAAACATCAAAGACAAGGTCGGCTCGATGCGTTGGCCTATTAGTTCGGTGACCTTCATCCCGGTAAACATCGACGTACCAAGGTCTCCCTGTAACAGGGACCAGGCCCATTCGGTAAATCGCAATAAAAAGGGCCGATCAAGACCCAGGCTCCTACGAATCTTTTCAATATCTTCGGGGCTCGCCTGGTCCCCAGCGATGACTGCAGCCGGATCACCAGGCGCTATATAAAGTAGACTAAATACAAAAAGCGCGACGATCGCCATGACAGGGATGGTCGCCAGCACCCGGCGGATCAAGTAGGAAAACATTGCAACCTTGTTGCCTGAACCTTTTCAAGACTCAGGCCTTCGAATGAAGACAGTGCGGAAGATTAGGCCTTTTTCACCCCTGAGAACCACGGCAGGGGTCCACCCACAATGCCAGAAACATTGCTTCGCCAAGACTGATAAGTGTAAAAGAAACCGGTCGGTATAAAGACCACATGCTCCATTGCCTCCTTATTTAATCGAGCTATGACGGCCTTTTCCTCCTCAAGATTCTTAGCACCGTACCAAGCCTCAATCTCTTTTTCTACCGAAGCAATGTTAGGCCATCCAAACCAGGCTTTCTCGCCATTTGCTCGCAACGCAATGGCAGCAGCGGGGTTGACATGGTCTGCACCCGCGTGCCAGGTATGGAACATACCCCAGCCACCCTTACCTGGTTCGCTCTTTGATGCACGACGCTGGCCAACGGTACCCCAATCGGTTGCCACAAAGTCAACCGTCATCCCTAAGCGCTTGAGGATATCCGCAGTGATTTCACCCATCGGTTTGACGAATGGATTGTCCTGAGCCACAAGACAGGTCACAGGCTGTCCCTTATAGCCAGCCTCTGCGAGTAGTTTCTTGGCCGCATCGTAGTTTCGCGGCCCTTTGAGAATGTCACCGCCGTTTTCGGTGTAAAGCGGCGTTCCTGGTGTTATAAAACTTGGCAGCCGCTTCCATAACTTTTCATCAGAACCAACGACCGCGCGCATGTAGTCTTCCTGGTTAAGGACCATTTGCACCGCCCGACGTATTCTCACATCGTTAAATGGTGGGTGCATATGATTGAGTCTGAAAGCACCAATGTTGCCAAGGGGATCAGCAATATCAACTTTGATGTTCTTGTTGCGCCTCAGGACGGGGACCAGATCCGACACAGGGCTTTCCCACCAATCGACTTCACCACTTTGCAATGCCGCTGAAGCAGTCGCCGGGTCGGGCATGATGACCCACTCGATACGGTCAAAGTGAATCACCTTGCCACCAGAAAACCAATTCGGAGGTTCGCTTCGAGGTTGATAATCTTTATACCGTTCGAAAACCGCGAGCGCGCCCGGTTTCCACTCATTGCGCACAAATCGCATAGGACCCGAGCCGATATACTCTTCGATTTGCTTAAATGGATCTGTTTTTGCAAGCCTTTCAGGCATGATGAAACAGCAAGGTGTACCTACTTTACCCAAGGCATACAGCATTTTCGGATAGGGCTTGGAAAGCACCCAGCGAAAGCTGCTGTCATTAACTGTAACAAGTTCCTTTTGGATCGCCCTGAGCATCAAGCCCATCGCGTCACGCTGGCTCCATCGGTTGATTGATGCAACACAGTCTGCTGCACGCACAGGCGTACCGTCATGAAACTTCATACCTGGCCTTAGCTTAAAGGTCCAGGTCAAGCCGTCTTTCGAAACTTCTTCAGACTCGATCATCTGACGCTGTGGCTGCAGTTTATCGTCAATCCCATAAAGCGTATCCCATACCAATTGGGAGGCATTACGAACAACGTATTGGGTACCCCAAATCGGATCGAAATTAGCCAGATTGGCTTGCGGAACAAAGCGCAGCACTTTGCTGTTGGACTGGGCAATTGCTGGCGCTGCTAATGTGCTCGCAACTGTTGCTGCTCCGACAGCGGCCGCCCCCTGCAATATGCCCCGACGCTGAGTATCCATACGCACCTCGTTAAAAGATAAATAGAAAAAGCAAAAAGTTAATAGCAAAGAGTTCCTGCTGCCCACTTGCACAGCAGGATAGGCTCGAAGCAAACAAATTGCAATTTGTTGATTTCTGTGAATCGCTATTCGCCCATCTTTGGAGTATCGCTCACCAGAATCATGCATCCCGCACCAACCCGATGAAGGAATCAGTGCATATGGATGCCCAATAGGCCTTATGAAAAGACCGCCGCAACATTCAATTGATGGTGTATCAGAGGGTTGGCACCCAGATTTCAAGTTCCCTGACGTGTGACTATACCTCGGCGACAAGAACGTTTTGCACCTAACAGAGGGCGGGCCCATCGTAGATCAAAACAGACTCAGTTATCGTGGTCGGCAGTCAACACAAACCCTGGGTACCGGCGTTGTCGACCATGTGGCCTTCAGGTGTTCGGACCTCCCCGGCATGTTGCAACATATACGTGAGCGCAATGTAAAGGCATCACATTTAGCATTTATGTGGTCCAAGCACTTACCCCTCGTCATTGCAATTCGCAACATTGCGCCCGGCGGGCATTTAGGTCATGCTAAAAACTTGAGTGATCCCTAAGCAAGGTTCGATGCATTTGTTAGCGCTCAAGCTTCAAATCTCTTGACCCTCATGATGCTTCACCTCGTCCTACCGCTCTCGTTTAGCCTATCGCCTCTGCTTGCATGGGTAAGCGGCTATGTAGCCCTTACCGTTTTGCTTGCTGCGATCGGTCTTCCTCTGCTGGAGTTCATGATTGGCCCAAGATCAGCAGCTCGAAGTTTTCGTTGGGGAACTCAGTTTCCGCGACTATTGATGATAATTCTGATCGGTGTTTGTTTTGGTCTTGCATTCGCGGCAGACAGCATGAACTGGACAGCTCTAGTCGCCCTATCGCTTTCGTGCGGCTATGTCATGGGCGGCATCGGGATTGTCCTTGCCCATGAATTAGGTCATCGCCGATCGCTCATCGACCGAGCATTATTGCGACTTTTGTTGCTATCGATTGGCTTTGGTCACTACGCCATCGAACATAACCGAGGCCATCACCGTCGGGCTGCAACCCGCGACGATCCGGCAACCGCACGTCAAAAAGAAGGTTTTTGGATTTTTTTGCCACGTTACGTTATCGGTATGTTGCGCGATTCAATTCGCTTATCAACCGAGCAAAAAGGAGTCATCAATGAAGCACTAGCGCTTGCCGCCTTGAGCATCACATTATTTTTTAGCTTGTTCTATTTTCTAGGCGTGCAAGTTGGTATGTTTTGTTTGCTTCAATCGATAATGGCCATTCTCCTGGTCGCAGCGATCGACTACGTTGAACACTGGGGTTTAGTTCGAAAGGAAATCAATGGGAAGCCTCTGAACGCATGGGACCGCAGCATACTTGGGACTGCGCAAACCATTGTTCAGATCTGATGCTCTTTAACCTTCAGCGACATGCCTCACATCATCTAGAGCCCTCACTTAACTGCGATGCGCTTTATCGCTCGAGTGACTCCCCTCAAATGCCCTTTGGCTATGCCGGCATGGCCCTCTTAGCAATGATTTCGCCACTGTTCAAGTACGTGATGCGTCCGCGACTGCCAAGGCCATCATTTCGGCAAAGGCAACGACTAAAAAAACGCCATTGTCCTGACCTCGATACTTTCGCGCTTAGGTGCATCGGCGGGCGTGGTAGGGTCTTCAAAGGCAGAGTGCCCCATGAAACGACAGCGCCCGTCTTCTTCCGAATCGTAGGTCTTTAGGAGCAAGGCATGATGCTTTTCCATGTGCGGAAAATACATCCAGCGATGAGCGGGCGAATAGCGCATGACATAAATCTCACCCGTGCGTTCACGATACTTTAAGGCCATGCAAATCAAGTCATCCGCCTGATGCGTTTGTGCATCAATCATGGCAAGCGGCAACTCATGTACTGTCTTATAAAGTGGCTTCCAAACATTAAAAAAAGCAACCCGTCGATTCAGCAATGCATCAGCATCATTTGGCACAATATCTTTAACGCGTTGTGGGCCGCTTTTCACGGTATAGTCACTATGGACTAGTAACACAGCAGGCCGTTGAATGCTTGTTTGTTGCTTGAATTCAGTAGAAGGTTTTGAAAAAACCATTTGTTCTTGGGGTTGACGACGCCTGATCGTGTGATCGAAAACTTCGACCCGCCTTGCACCCGTGTGGCGCTTAACGAAGTCGACGACCTCAGGATAAAAACCATGCTTGATTTGCGCGTCATCGTCGAACGCTTGAAATGATGACTCAAAATCTTGTAACTCAAAGCCTTCACGATCGGCAGACAAGTCATTGCGCAGGGGCCAAGCATCCCAGATTTTCACCTCCTGAGCATCGGTACCAGCAGGATTCAGTTCATCGTTGGGGTCGGGTTCATAAAAGTAATAGGCAGCTGGCCGTCCGTTATCAACGGTGTAATTCATTGTTGCGGAGACCGCCTTTTGCAGTGTCTTCAATGCCATACTCATTTAAGCTTGTTCTCTTAGTAACCGGTTCCGCCAAGTGCGGAACCAGTCGCCTGACTGAAGCCTTCTCAGACCGGTTTATTTACTGTAAAGCCTTCGTAAACCATGGTCGCCTTCCAACACGGCAGGGCCTCAACTTCCTGCGTCATCCATCGTACAAGATTGGGATGCTCTCCTAATGGCAATTGCTGCCAGGCATGTAAATGCATCGGGGAGGCTAAGGCGATATCGGCAATCGTAGGATGATCACCCGCGATCCAACGGGACTCTTTCAGTCGCCCATCAAGGATGCTTGCAAGTTTGTGAAACTGTGCCTGCTGCGCCTCGAGCACAGCCGGGTCAGCAGCGCCCCCAAGTAGCGGTTTCACACAATTTTCAACCAGATAAACATAAGTGCTGGGAAACCAGCTTGAGGATTCCCATAGTAACCAGCGGTTAATGTCTGCCCGAACCTTCAAGTTTGTTGGGTATGCACGATGGTTACCTGCTTTATCTGCAGCGTACTGCAGGATCGCGTTTGACTCCCAAAGCACCAAGCCGTCATCCACCATCGCAGGAATCGAAGCATTAGGGTTGATTGCTAAATAGGCCGGGCTCTTTTGCTCCCCTTTAAAGTAGTCGACATGCTCAAGCTCAAAGGGGGCACCGATGAGATCAAGGCCAGCAAGAACTTTGCGGCAATTTACCGTGATGGGGTCAGCATAAATTTTCATATCGTCTCCTCGTTGAATGGATGCCAATTGAAATCTGTCTCATTGCACTACGCTGATGTTTCTCTAAAAAGTCTCGTGAAGCTCTTTTTCCGTTTTCTGTCTTTGGTCATTGGTCTTTGGATTTTTTTTATAGCTTATCGTTTTACCAATCAGACAAAAACTGCTTAAATGAGAACGTATTGTTCGCCGACTGGAAACAATGATGATCAGCGCCGAGATGCTCGCAAGTTTTGCCAAAGTTGCGGAAACACTAAGCGTTGGGCGCAGTGCGATCGCCCTAAAGGTCACAAAGAGCGTCGTTAGTAAGCGAATTGCACAACTCGAGGCTCATCTCGGCGTGACCTTGTTTAGTCGCAGTACGCGACGCATCGTTCTAACTTCTGCAGGCGAAATCTATCTCGAACACGCTAGGCGAGCGCTCGCCGAGTTACATGCCGCCGAAGAACTGCTTCTTGCAAGTCGCTCAGAGATTAAAGGCCCTATTCGGATCACCGCACCCGTGTCCTGGGGGCAAAGAGTCTTGTGCAAACTACTTCCAGAGTTCTTGAAAATGCATCCCGGCATTCAAATTGAGCTCACCCTGGCCGACCGCATGGTCGATATTGCTTTTGAGCGATTCGATCTGGCCTTGCGTTGGAGCGCATCAATGCCAAAACAGGATTTGGTGAGCACACCCATTGCAAAAATCGATTGGCTCCTGACCGCTTCACCAAGCTATCTCGCGCTTCAGGACGAACCAAAAACGCCTGAAGATTTAGCTCACCATAGTACCTTGTTCTATTGGCGTGAACCGTCTGACCAATGGTGGGTAATGTCCGCTGGGCAATCACAACGACGAATACCGGTAAAGAGTCGTTATCATGTTGATAACCCTGAAGCTGTCCTCGAAGCCTGTTTACAAGGTCTAGGCATTGCCCAATTGCCAGACTATCTTTGTGCACAAGCAATCAGCGATGGGCAGCTTCGTCAGATGTTACCGGGTTGGATCCAACAAACACGTTTCGGTAATCTGATCACAGCGCTTGCACCGCCTGAGCGCATGCGCAATCTCCGCAATCGCTTATTAATCGACTTTTTATCACAATCTGGAGGAGCAAATCCGCTTAAACCGCTGAATCTTTAATCGCATGCAACACACCCATACTAAAGGGTATGAAGATGCTTAGACGACACCATACTCGGTAGCCAAGCTGAGCTGAGGAATCAAAAAGTGATTTCAAACTTCCTTACGCATGTTTCCGTCTATCGATTCGCTGGCACTTCTTGCACCGTAGGAACAGTCTGCAGGAAGGACGCCCTTTGCATCAGGCCATCAAAGAGCTTGAGTAGGTTCGGCGCATCACTCCGCCAGTTATAGTCGGCGTAGCGAAGATCGAGATAGCCGAGTGCGCAGACTGTCGCTATTTCGGCGAGCCCGAGACCCAATGACGTAAATGTCCCAGAAGGCAGTATTTTTTGCTCGAGCTCGTGGACTCCCGCCCGAATCTTGTCTGCTTGTCGACTAAGCCAAAATTGACTTCGAGAACCCTCGGGCCGCTGGTTTTCTAGAAAGGTCATCACCACCGCATCACAAATACCATCAGCCACAACCTCGACGAGTCGGTGAATGATTTTTTCGCGCTTATCCTGTGGCAGATGCCCCGGCCTCTCAAGCTCCAAGTATTCGAAAATCACTTTGGAATCATGAATCACTCGACCATCATCCAACACAAGTGTAGGTATCTTAGCGAGTGGGTTGAGGCCCTTTACTTGACTGGCAGGCTGCCACGGATTGTCAATGACGATCTCATGCGGAATTTGCTTCTCAAGCAATGTAACGCGAGCTTTTCGGGCAAATGGGCTTGGTGTTGCAATAAACAGTTTCATGACGAATGAACTCGAATCAAATCTCATAATCGAGGTGGCCGGTCTTCACATAGATGGTGGCGCCTTCAGTCTTTGTGAACGGTTCATGTTGGCTATATCTTGGGCTTCTAATCCAAGTACCCGCTGGATATGAGCCCGCTTCATCGTGGAATACACCTTCGAGTACGAAAATCTCCTCACCCCCTGGGTGCACATGAGGTCTGAACATTGTGTTCGGAGCCCATCGGACTAAAGCGGTGGATATACCTTCAAATTCGTGAAGTGGCATCACCATTAATCCGGTAACCAGTCCCGGATACCAGCAAGCACTGGTGGTGTTGATTCGAATGGTTGCGCTGTCTCCTGCGCGAAACTGCCGTAGCTTTACAAAAATCGTACAGCCATCTTCAGAGTATGGAGCGTGGAAGCTGTCGGGTGGGTTGCGAAGATAGGTACCAGCAGGATAGTCGCCGTTTTCATCGGAAAAGGTTCCTTCGAGGACAAGTATTTCTTCGCCACCCTCATGTTTGTGCGCTGCAAAAGATGATTTCGCGGCATATCGCACCAAAGAGCTGGCTCTGGCGACTTCGTTGCCAACTCGATCGAGAAATTTTCGCTCGACACCACGAGCGGGCGACTCAACCCAACGAAGCCAGTTGGTGTCGATAACTACTTTTGCCGAAAAATCATTGTTAACGTTCATTTCTTCTCAGTACAGTGTAACAAGCTGCTTATCGAAGTCGCCATCCTTAACAGACCACGAATTTAAGTGTGAACTGATTCTGGAATATGCTCCAGACGCAAAAATCGCTTCCACGACATCCAATAGATTCAACGTACGCGTTTCCACGTAACCTATCGGTGTTGCGTAGCGTTATATAGCGCTCGCAGGCGTTACATCATCTTGAAGGACCGAGGTTTCTGAACCATTTGCCACGAGCGAATAGAGGATATTTCGTGAACACGCAAGCGACCAAATCTGCTTTATCGACCCGGGTTAAATCAGTCGACACGCAAAGCACACCCCCCCGAGCAAAAGCTGCGCCTTTCGCTAGTACAGCAGTACACAGCTCCCAGCCGGCCTACCATGAAAAAAAAGACGTAACCAACCTGGAGCGCAACCGCCTCGTGCGACAGGCAATCCTATATGCGGCTGAAGGCCTCCTATGCATGCCAGTCGCCCCCCCTGATGAAGACGTCAAAGCGGCACTTGAAGCGATCGGCTTTCGCATCTGCAGCAAGTCAGAGGATGCAGCACAACTCGATCAAGGTTTAGTCGAATTCTGGCATGAGCATGAAAGTTCTATCAATGGATACAGTGAACTGAGCGATCATATCGTTACGTTCCAAGAATTTGTTCGCTTGCTCCTGCTAAGCGATGCGCCACCCAAGGTTTCTTCTCAAGTCATCGATCAAATCATCGATCTGATCTTCAGTGAGTATCACCAAGACACACGGCGAGGCGATCTTGCTGGGCTGCATCGTCGTATCCGGCATCTCCAAACCTTAGAGGAGCGCTTTGATTTCGTTAAGGACTACGGCCTAAATCCGGGCGAGAGCACCCTAAGCGTACTCGAATTAATTGAGGACCCTGCACGGTCTGACCAAGCAAAGAAACTGATCCATAGCGGCGCTTTGCTCTTGACGAAAGCAGATTTCGCCGGCGTTCTAAGCATCGTGCATGACATCTCAGATGCTATCCAGGATATCGGCGACGCAACAGCCACAAACACAGACGCACTCACGGGCCTTGAGCTAGACGCCATAGCAACGATTCGTTCAAGCCTTGAGGTCCTGCAGCAGCATGACCGCTCACTTTCATGGTGGTCGTTCCCCTACATCGAAGGGCAAAAGGCCTGGCGTTTTTGCCAAGGCTTGTGGTGGTTGGCCTCACTCGATGGTCAAGCCAAGATGGCCTCGCTGAGCAAGCAAGTTACAAGCGCTGCAAAACGTGGTCACAACGAGACCGAGTTTTCCGCTACCTGCGTTGGCAACGACGCCGTACTCTTAAACGTGGTCAAGCATTACCTTCGATTAGAGGGCTATCGCGTGACGCCTTTACACCGCGATCACGAGCTTCACGCCCTTCACATCGCATGGGCGTAGTCTCTCAGCCATAACCTACACTCAACGTCGAAGGTCCTCAATTTAGGGTCCCATTGAGCACTTACGAAGATCACTTAATGGGGAAAAACCCCGACGCACACGCGAACTCCCTTATAGGGCCTTCAAGGCAGCGACTGAAGATAGTCCGACGCTCGCCAAGCGGTGTGCCGATCACGCTCAAGTCGGTTCCAGTGCTCAACCTCAAAATCAGCCCAAAGTGGTGAGCTCGCATCGCGCATCAATGCATGCTCAGGTGGGCAGATCGCCAGCGAGTAGATCGGTTCGACATCGTTGACAAATAAGTGCTTATAGGGATAGTCCCCCACAGGCCCTAAATTATAGGTTTCATAGCCTTGGTCGTAGGTCCACTGCGCAGCAAGCAGGCAAGCGTATAGCCCCGGCGAGTCATTGCGAAACGCAGGATTCCACTGACAAAAGCTCCCATAGACCTGCCCACGCTCGGGCATGATCACTGACACGTCAGTAAGAACCTTCTCGCCCGTTGAATCCCTTACCTCAAACACAAGTAATTCAAGGTGCCGCACATAATCTAAAAATCCATCAAGCTCTTTCTCTGAAATACCGTAGCGAGCAAAGTGCTCACCGCCCCACG
>JACCDM010431543.1_pt1 | contig 31717 bp, 27 predicted proteins | sample 7445851 | NCBI WGS metagenome assembly JACCDM01 (sample SAMN15323438, study PRJNA562643) | freshwater metagenome | isolation source: river surface water | place: USA:Blue River Watershed | collected 2017-08-16
CTCTATGCAATTGACAAAGACAGACTCAGGCACGGACATAACTACCATCTGGCTCTGCCTGGGAAGTGGCGCTGGAGTTTGCACAAACATACCTTGGACTTCGACTGAGGTTTATCTCTTTGGAAATGATGCAAGACAGGTCGCAGCATGGAACTTTTTTGTGAACATCGCTTCTAATGACTATATACAACTTCTGATTTCTTCGGGAAGTAGTACCGGAACTCAAATCCTCAGCTCCCCTGCACAAACTTCTCCTTCTAGGCCCGAGATACCCAGCACAATTTTGACAGTAAATCAGATTGGGTAGTCTTCTCGCCCATTGATTTATCTTAAGTGAGGAAGAATGACTAGATTCCGAATGGCAAGAATTTCCTTTGCCCTTCTTTTCTTTATTGTGACAGTTTTACAACTGTTTTCATTTCCCGGTCAATTTGCTCATTTAAGAAAAGTGGAGGGTTTCTCACTACTCCTAGAACTAGCCCTGACTTTTATTGTGGGGGCGCTCTTCCTATTCGCTCAGATAGTTATTTTTTCAATATTCAAGTTAATAAACTTCATGGAAAAGGGCAATTTCTTCTCAGGTGAATCAATCGGATGGGTGAACAAAATAGTAAAAGTCCTAAAGTGGGCTTTGCTCTTACCTTGTTCCTTAATCTTGATCATCGCCCCTCAAGCGGATGACCCGGGCGTGCTAGTCATGCTTACCGCAATAACTCTCTTTATATTTTCACTCTTCCTGATCTCTTCACTTCTTCGCGATCAAATTGAATCAAAACGGGAGAAAACTTTCGGCTAGAATCTTCGCTCGGGGGCAGTAGCTCAGTTGGTTAGAGCCCCGGACTCATAATCCGGTCGTCGTAGGTTCGAGCCCTACCTGCCCCACATTGGTCATTCCGGCTTTAGCCAAGTGAGAACCCCATGTTTGCCCCTTACAACACTTATGCCTGCCAACGCGCATGCCTGACAACCCGCCTGTGCCCTGTTAGTGTCGGGGTGAGTAGTACCCCCTCGGTTTAGAAAGGCTATTAATGAAGAAAAGAAGTTTGGTGGCATTTACTTTAATTGCCGCCCTGTTTGTTTCAGTCATGGCAGCAATGGTCCCGGCCCAAGCCCGCGACCTCAAAGGTTCACAGTGCGGACGTGAAGGACAAATTCGCACGATTAGTGGAATTACTTACACCTGCGAACGCGTAGGTGGAAAGTTGCAATATGCGGAAGGCCGCAAACTTAGTGGCACTCTCAACGTCGTCTGCGGAGCTACCGAAACTTGGTGCGCGGCGATGGCAAAGCGTTTTAAAGAATTGACTGGAGTTGAGACAAAGTTCGTTCGTCTCTCAGCCGGTCTTGTCCCAGCTCGCCTCGAAGCATTTAAGAACAATCCTGAATTCGATGTCTGGCATGGTGGTCCAGCCGACGGCTATGTAGTTGGACGAAATTCAGGTTTAACTGAGGCTTATTTATCGCCAACTCGAAAGATGATTCCATCTAAATATTTGGATGATAAAGGTTTCTGGAGCGGTGTTTATCTTGGAGCTCTTGGTTTCTGCTCAAATACTCAAGCACTTGCAAAACTTGGAGTGAAGCAGCCAAAGAGTTGGGCTGACCTGCTAAATCCAAAGCTAAAAGGTCAGGTCCTCTCTGCTCATCCTTCAACTTCCGGTACCGCCTTCACCACTTTCTGGACTCAAGTCACTCGTCTTGGATCTGAAGATAAGGCAATGGATTACATGAAGGAACTTCATAAGAACATCCTTTATTACTCCCGTTCAGGTGTTGCTCCAGTCGGAGCCGCCGGTTCAGGTGAAGTTGCAGTAGGACTTGTATTTGCTCATGACTGCATCGCCGGAATCCAAAATGGCCTACCCCTTAAAAACAGTTTCCCATCCGAGGGAACTGGCTATGAGATTGGTGGCGTCGCCCTAGTTAAGGGAGCGAAGAACCCGTTGGCCGCGAAGACATTTATTGACTTCGCACTCTCGGCGGATGCTCAAAACCTTGGCGTTGGAGCACAGGCATATCAGGCGCTCACAAACCCACAGGCAAAGTACAACCGCTTGATAATTCCACTAAGCAAAGTCAAACCAGTTGATTACGACTTTGAGAAAGCTGGAAATCGCAAGCCAGATCTAACCAAGCGCTTTGATGATGAAATCATCAACCGCACCCAGGTAAGAGGCTAGAAAAAGCTTGACCAAGAAGGATCTCTCCATTCTGGGGAGATCCTTCTTAATTAGTTAGAGTCGATTTAGCAAGAATTAGCTTGGATAAGAATCGCTAAGGAGTTTTGTGGCAATACGGCGGCAAAGTGCGAAGTTGGATCTCTTTACCAAGATTGCCATTTTTGTTCTGGTTCTCATCCTTACGGTTTTAATTCTTATTCCAATTGGAAATGTTCTTTATAAATCATTCCAACCAGGCGGAATTGATGTATTGCGTGACGTCGTTGAAAATGATTACACCCGCCAGATAATTCTTAACACGATTTGGCTTGGGACATCGGTTGGCGCTGTCGGAACGCTAGTTGGTTTCTTGCTTGCCTACGTTCAGGTTAGGGTGAATTTCAGAGGCAAGAAATTACTCCACGTATTGAGTCTTCTGCCCTTGGTTTCACCGCCATTTGCATTCGCAACTGCCGTGATTGTTCTCTTTGGTCGCTCGGGGATCATCTCAAATGGAATATTTGATAAGCAGCCGATGATTTATGGCTACAAGGGATTGGTGCTGGTCTTAGCGACTTCATATTTTCCAGTTGCTTACATGAATCTTCTTGGAATGTTGCGGAGTTTGGATCCTGCGGTAGATGAGGCGGCACGAAGCTTAGGAGCATCGAAATTCAAGATCTTTAGAACTGTGACTCTTCCATTGCTAGTCCCAGGAATTGGCGCTTCATTTTTGCTTTTGTTTGTTGAAGCAATCGCCGATTTAGCAAACCCCTTAGTGATCGGCGGAGATTACACAGTGCTTGCATCTAGGGCCTATGTTGCAATTTCAGGTGAGTACAACGTTCCCGGTGGCGCAGCTTATTCGACGATTCTTTTAATACCAGCGTTACTTGTCTTTATCATTCAACGTTATTGGTCGCAACGAGCTGATGTTGTCACTGTCACCGGAAAACCATCTGGCCAAGTCGACATGATCAAGACTCCTTTCGCAAAGTATTCTCTGCTTTTTATTGCTTGGACGATCGCTGCTTTTGTTGTTTTGGTTTATTCAATGGTGATTATGGGAGCATTTTTCAAGACGCTTAAAGTGGATTATTCCCTCACCCTCGATAATTTCCGTTACATATTTAGCGGTGTTGGTAATGATGCCGTCTTCACTACAACAATGCTCGCGCTAATCGCAACGCCTATTGCCGGTTTCTTCGGCATGATGCTTGCCTGGGTAATTGTGAGAAAGATAAAGCGTGGCGGACAAGCTCTCGATTTCTTAGGAATGCTCGGTCTTGCTCTTCCTGGAACTGTTCTTGGAATTGGTTACGCATTTACTTTCAATTCGCCAATTCAACTTTTCGGAATAACGATCCTCCCGCAGCTCGCTGGTGGTGGCGCAATTCTTGGAGGCGCAGTAGCTATTGTCATGGTTTATGTCATCCGCTCCAGCCCAGCTGGCCAGCGATCTGGAATTGCAAACTTGCAGCAGATTGATCCATCGATAGATGAAGCATCTGCCTCACTCGGAGCATCTGGAGGTAGGACATTTAGAAAGATCTCACTTCCATTAATTCGTGGGGCCTTCCTCACTGGTTTGATGTTTGCTTTCGCCCGTTCGATGACAACTCTCTCCCCCATCATCTTCATCACAACTCCAGACACCCCGATTCTTACCTCGTTAATCCTTGCTGAGGCTGACACTGTCCGGTATGGATACGCATTTGCATTCTGCACCTTGCTCATTGCCATTGTTCTCGTGACTATGGGATTAATAAACCTAATAGTTCGCAAGACTCAAGGCACGGGCTATAGACCGATAACAGTTAGCGCTGGTTAAAGAAAGGCATAAACATGGCGAGAGAAACTGGAAACTTAAAGCTGACTAATGTCACTAAGGTCTTTGGCAATGGTGACGACAAAGTCACCGCCGTCGATAACTTCAACCTAACCATCAAACCCGGTGAATTTGTAACGCTTCTTGGTCCTTCTGGATGCGGTAAAACGACAACACTTCGCATGATTGCTGGATTTGAAACACCAACAGAGGGTGATATCGAGTTAGACGGAAAGAATATGAAGAATCTAACTCCGGATAAACGTCCGATGGGTATGGTCTTCCAGTCTTACGCACTTTTTCCACATATGACCGTCTTTGAAAATGTGGCATATGGATTGCGCGTACAAAGGTTAAGCAAGAGCGAAATTCAATCTCGGGTGGCGGCGGTATTGGCAAAGATGAGTCTTGCCCATTTAGCTCAACGTGCTCCAAACCAATTATCTGGAGGTCAGCAACAACGCGTTGCGCTAGCGCGAGCAATGGTGGTAGAGCCGAAGGTGCTGCTCTTTGATGAGCCGCTTTCAAATCTAGATGCAAAATTGCGCGCCCAAATGCGAGTCGAGATTCGCAAAATTCAACAGAGCCTTGGAATCACAAGCGTCTTTGTGACCCATGATCAAGATGAGGCAATGAGCCTCTCGGATCGGATTGTTGTGATGCGAAATGCAGTCGTGGAGCAATCTGGAACGCCCGATGAAATCTATCGCAAACCTAACTCTGTATTTGTAGCTGACTTTATTGGAAGATCCAACTTTTTTGCTGTTGAAAATATTAAGTCTGGTCGCTCCGGAAGAGCCAAAGTTCAAGTTAATGGCGAGAAGATGGAAGTTCCTGCCCACCCTAAAGCGATTGCATCGGCTAAACCAGTCTTGTTGGTTCGCCCAGAATCAATAACAGTAAAGGCAGCTAAATCAAAGAGATCTCATGGAACAGTTACCAATATTGTTTTCTATGGAAATCATGTTGAGTACTCGATATCAACAGAAAATGGTGAGATTACTGCGATTGAGTCGGATCCGATTTATGATGAAATCGTCCAGCCTGGTAAAGGCGCCACAGTTGATTTTGATCCTTCAAGGGCTTGGCTAATACCTAGCGATGGCTCAATCGCAAGTGAGGAGTAAGGGTAATTGACCCCAATTACCGATTTGCAACACATCAAGGATAGATGGAATGAAGTTCTAGATTCCCTTGAGAGAATTGATCGAGTTGCCTGGCTTGCTTACTTCGATGGACGTCTTGTTTCCTTTGAAAAAGGGATCTTGACTCTTGATTTCTCAGATGCCAATAAGTTTTCAGGCGGACATGATTATGCCAAGGTTCGGCACGAGAGATTTCGTGCCGCTTTAGAAAAAGTAATTTTCAATACTTTTGAGCAAGAAATTGTGGTTATTGAACTTAGTTGAGACTGGAGTTCTTCCGTTGCCGAATCATTCTTGTCACGAAGATAATCGCAACTAGAACCAATAGCGAGTAAACCCCGTAATCCAAGTATTTCGCCCAACCTTCTGCATCTTGCCATCTCTCGCCGAGTTGAATGCCTATGAATATCCAGAGCGCATTCCAAATCCCACTTCCACAGATTGTGAGAATTGAGAATCGAATCAGATTCATCTTGGCCAAGCCCGCTGGGATGCTTACTAACGAGCGAATCAAAGGCACGAGTCGACCAAAGAAAATCACGTATGGACCGTACTTTTCAAACCAAGCAAAGGCTTTATCAATATCACGTACCTTTATGCCAACATACTTTCCAAATCTTGTTGTTAAAGCATTTATTCCATCTCTCGATACCGCAAAACCAATCCAATAGAGGGCAAGTGCGCCCACGAGTGAACCGCAAGTTGTCGCAACCCATACCGGAAAAAATGAGAATTCGCCGATAGAAACATTGAAACCTGATAACAAAAGAACGAACTCGGATGGGAGTCGAATGACTATAGATTCAATAGCGATAAATATTCCGGCGCCAATCACGCCAATGCTCTCTATTAATTGCGTTGCGAACTCAATCACTCACCAAGGATAGCCACGGACCGGAATCAACCGAGAAATAGACTCATCTTCAGAGATAATTCCGCAGTGAAATCGCTGCGTCTAATTTCAATAGTCATGGGCATAGCCATTACTTCATGGCTAATTCCAGCAACCCAGGCAGCGAACGTTTCTTCTAGCTTCTTTCTCGCTCAAACTCCTGGATACCCAGAATCGAAGTTATCGTTTCATGGTTTGATCAAACCGAAAGTGAAGAATGCAGTTGTGAGAATTGATGTACAACTAAAGGATGGGTGGAGCGATACAAGACTTCGCACTCGTTCAACTTCAAGTGGCGCTTGGAAAATCCAAACAAATATAACTGCGCTCGCCACTAAGGCCACTTATCGAGCACGTGTGAGTGTTGGAAGTAACTCTTACACCACAAGAACTCGCTCAATTACAGTTAAACAAGTCCCGCAAATCACTGCTCCTGAAGATTTGATTGCCCTTACCGGTCCGGGCGGAAGAATTCATGGCACCGATGTAAGTAGATGGCAACATCCCGGAGATAAGCCAATCGATTTCGTAAAAATGTACAACGCTGGAATTCGCTTTGTCATGATCAAAGCTTCAGATACTAGAGATGACGCGGATCAACTAGCACTCAAGTACCTACTAATGGATCGTAATTCTGCTCAAGCCGCAGGTTTATTTACGGGGTACTACCACTACGCAGTATTGCCAAATACAACAAATCGCCAATCTGTAATTCGTGACGCCCAAGCGCAAGCTCAGAAAGCCGTCTGGCGCCTCTCCAGCCTTGGCGGTTACACCGAACGCGACCTTCCCTATGCCCTTGATTTAGAAAACAATTGTGTTGCTGCATCTGGTTCGCGATGCACAAAATATGCTCCAAAAAATTTGGTGACTCTTTGGGCCGAGACATTCATGGCCATGATGCATGAAAAGACCGGGAGAAAACCAATCTTCTACTCTTATCCAACATTTCTTGAACAGGCTATGACAAGAAGCGAAAAATTGCGCCAATACCCGCTTTGGAAAGCTCAATATGGCGTTGATCCCGCGGATCCAACTGCTGAGCCAGGGCGAAAAATCTTTGGTTGCTTTGTGCATTCATGGAGTACAGCGAACTGCTCAAGTCTCTGGCAGATATGGCAATACTCCTCGTGCGGAATTGGTGAGAAATACGGAGTGGCTTCCGCGCGAGTTGATTTAAATGTTTTCAGAGGCGATGCGACCTCCTTCTTACAACTAACGCAGGGAAATTGGAGCCCGGCTGCTGGGGACTACCTACCCGTTAACGAGCCGACCACGATGCTGGTGACATCAATTAAGGCAAGTTCGACAGATAAGAGCACTGCGATAAAGGTTGAGGTAAGAAGGCCAAGTAATGAACCGGTCGTTACCGGAACAGTTGCCTTCAAACTTGCAGATAATCCAGCATTTCGAGTAAATCAAACTCCCGTTCGCGATGCTGCTGGAGTTTGGACCTTAAGACTTAGGGATCTCCCCGCCGGTATAACAATTGGTTCGGTGATTTATGTTGATCAAACAAACACTCATGCACGTTCTGAGCAACAAATCTCATTTACTTTGATTCAAGGTCCTGAGCCAACTCCAACGCCAACTCCCTCACCGAAACCTGTCCCAAGACCAGTCGATACTTGCAAGGGTCAGATAAAAAACTAGACCGTTTCGCGCAAAGTGCGCTCTAAGGCGCTTCTCTGTTCTTCGACGATAGCAAGGTATTCATCAATCGAAGCTTGGGTTTGGGTTTTATTCCAACCCAAAACTTTTGAGATTATCTCGCCAACTTCCTCAACGGCTGAAGTTCCTTGATCACTTGCTTCAAAGGAGATGCGAGTGCGACGAGAAAGCACATCATCTATTGAGCGTGCGCCTTCATGTGTCACTGCATAGAGAATTTCGGCGCGCAGATAAGGAAGACTTTCAACGATTGGTTTTGACCAATTCTTATCGAGAATTGCGGGTTCTAATACTTCATGGAATAACGAGCCATAGCGCTCAAGCAAGTGCAAAATAGCTGAGGAGGAAACACCATAATCACTTGCCAAATCATCGGCTTTATTAAGAAGCACTGAGTAACCATCGGCACCGATAATCGCCAGTCCTTCAGTACAGGAATCAGGAACTATCCGCATTAAATCACTAACGGCTGAATCAACAGCATCTTCGGACATAACGCGATACGTCGTGTACTTACCTCCCGCGATTGTCACAAAGCCTGGGACTGGGTGGTCAACAACATGTTCGCGCGAGAGTTCGGTCGTGGCCGAGTCTGGGTCAGAGGAAACTAGTGGGCGAAGGCCAGCAAAAACACCGATGACTTGCGATTTATCTAACTTAGGTTCTAAAACTCGATTTGCTTGTGCCAATATGTAATTGACATCTTCACGGGTAGCAAGTGGCGCAGCAGGATCGTCGTTGTAATCAGTATCAGTTGTGCCCACGATCCACTTGTCGCCCCAAGGAATGATGAAGAGAACAGATAACTCAGTCTTGATTATTACTCCGGTATTCGACTTTATGGCTGAGCCCGGCACGACTATGTGAGCACCTTTTGACATTCTCACGCGATAGCCGGGTTTGATACCGAACGAGTCATAAAGTGAATCAGTCCAAACTCCCGCCGCCATAATCGTGCACTTCGCTTTAACGGTAATTTCTTCGCCACTTTCAGTATCAACAATGACGGCACCTTGGACTTTTCGACCCTCGCGAATCAGGCTCTTACACGAAGTTCGCGTCGTGATAATCGCTCCATACTTAGCAGCAGTGCGCGCAATCATCATCGTATGGCGAGCATCATCGACTTGGGCATCAAAGTATTGGTAGCCCCCTGTAATTAAATCTAATCTCAAGGAAGGTGCAACTTCGCTCAACTCTTTCTGGGAGATGTGCTTATGCCACGGTAAAGCGCGCTTAAATCCTCGCAAAGCGTCATAGAGCGCCATACCTGCTCCAACATAAGTGCGCTCTTTAAATTTCTCGTGAAGTGGATATAGAAATGAGACTGGCTTAACTAAATGCGGTGCGAGAGTTGTCACCATCAATTCGCGCTCTTGTAGCGCTTCGCGAACTAGTTTGAAGTCGTACTGCTCAAGGTATCGAAGTCCACCATGAATCAATTTTGAAGATTTAGAAGATGTGCCGGCAGCAAAGTCGGACATTTCAACAAGAGCTACCTTTAGTCCTCGCGATGCGGCATCAAGGGCAATGCCGGCGCCATTGATTCCGCCACCAATCACAAGGATGTCGAACTCATCATTTTTCAAAGCGAGCATCGCATCAACGCGTGTACTGGGACTAAGTTCGGAGGATAAAACTCTCACCTGCGTAGGATACGCGCTATGAGATTTATCGGCTCGCTAGACCAGGGCACTTCCTCAACTAGGTTTATAGTTTTTGATGAAGCTGGATCAATAGTTGGTCAACATCAACTCGAACATCGCCAAATTCTTCCAAAGGCTGGATGGGTTGAACATGATGCTGCTGAGATATGGGAGCGAACCAAAGAAGTTATTGGAGGCGCCTTAAAATCCGCCGGAATTAAGGGTGGAGATCTAGCCGGAATCGGAATAACTAACCAGCGAGAAACAACGGTGGTTTGGGATAGGGAAACTGGGAAACCACTTGCCAATGCGATTGTCTGGCAGGACACAAGAACTCAAGAGTTCCTAAATACCTTATCCGAGGAGAAAAAATCAAAAGTTACCCATAAAACTGGTCTAGCGATTGCTCCATATTTCTCCGGTAGCAAAATGAATTGGTTTATAAACAATATTCCCGCCGTCGCAGAAGCGATTGGTGCCGGTAGAGCGCTGATTGGGACGGTTGATTCATGGCTGGTTTGGAACTTAACCGGCGGAATTCATGTAACTGATGTGACAAATGCCAGTCGAACACTTCTCATGGATCTTGAAACGCTTGACTGGGATGAGGAGTTGCTGAAGATATTTGCCATCCCACGTTCGATCTTGCCCAAGATCTGTTCTTCTTCAGAAATCTATGGAAACACTTTGGAAGACGGTCCGCTTGGCGCCCAAGTTCCTATTGCCGGAATTCTTGGCGATCAACAAGCGGCCATGGTCGGACAAGCCTGTTTTAATCGAGGGGAATCAAAGACTACTTACGGAACTGGAAACTTTGCCTTGCTCAATACCGGTGAAGAGATTGTCCGCTCAAAAAATGGATTGCTCACCACTGTTTGTTTTAAATTTGGAAACGAGAAGGCTCGCTACGCGCTCGAGGGATCAGTTGCGGTAACTGGTTCGGCGGTGCAATGGCTCCGTGATCAACTCGGAATAATAAAGAGCGCCCCAGAAATTGAAGAGTTGGCAAAGAGCGTTGCAGATAACGGTGGCGTCTATTTCGTTCCCGCCTTTTCAGGTTTATTTGCTCCGTATTGGCGAAATGATGCGCGTGGCGTTGTAGTTGGCTTAACGCGCGCAGCAACAAAAGCTCATCTTGCTCGCGCCGCTCTCGAAGCAATTTGTTACCAGACGCGAGATGTTCTAGATGCAATGTCTGCCGATAGTGGCGTGAAGTTACCCGAGATGCGGGTTGATGGTGGAATTACTGCAAACGAACTTTGTATGCAGATGCAGGCTGACATCATGCAACTTGATGTAGTTCGCCCTAAGGTGATTGAAACTACTGCGCTAGGTGCAGCCTATGCTGCTGGACTTGCAACTGGTTTTTATAAAGATACTGCGCAACTTCGGGCTAATTGGCAAGAGGCGAAAAGATGGAAAGCAAATCCTGCCTCGGATTTGTCAACGACTGGTCTAGCGAATTGGAAGCGTGCGATTGAACGAACTCTAGATTGGGTTAAATAGCTTTTATCTCAATTAATAGCGCTTGTGCAGGTTGCAAAATCGGCGCTGGTAGACCAATCTCTTGCAGAATTGAACCGGTGGTTGTAATTCCGTCTTTCAACCAAGCCGGTGGAGTAATGAGCATCATTCCGGGTTCCCCCGCTGGATGAAGTGCTCGCACCATGTATTTAGCCTCACTCTTCAATCCTCGGAAGCGAAGATTTGGTGAATGCGAAGTTGTGGTTGGCCTTAGCGCTGCGAATACAAAGAGCGCTTCATCTTTACCAACAACTCCGTAGAGATAATGATCTTCATTTGGATAATCCATCCGAATACTCTCGCCACTATGAATGAGCGAGCGTTTTTCTTTATATAAATCTGCCCAGGCGCGTAGCTTCTCAAGTTCACTCGAATCAAGTTCGCTTATATCCCATTCAATACCAGCATGGCCAAATAGCGCTGTAGCAGCTCTAAAGGAGAGCGATAGTTCTCGTCCAGTCTGATGCGAAGGATTAGATCCGATATGCGTTCCTAATAATTCCGGCGGGATGAATTGCATAGTCCATCGCTGGATTTCTTGGCGAGCAAGTGCATCATTGTTATCGCTTGTCCAGAAACGATCTACAAAATCAATCACTCCAAGATCAATTCGCGCTCCGCCTGATGCACATGACTCAATCTCAAGTCCGGCAGAACGCTTCTTTAACTCAACAAATAATCTATAGATAGCTCTGGTCTGCTTGTGAATTGCGGCCTTCCCGAGGTAGCCGGCATCAACTAGAACGCGATTGTGATCCCACTTTATATATTTCACGTTATTTTCAACGATTACTTTGCTGACCGCATCCAAGACATAATTGAATGCTGGCTCGTGGGCGAGATTTAAAACGAGTTCATGACGCCAAGTCGGCGCAACCCGATCGCCCGCACTCAAAATCCAATCTGGATGCTCGCGGTATAAATCTGAGTCGATATTGAGCATTTCACCCTCAAACCAGAGTCCAAACTCAATTCCTTTACTTGCAATGTAATCAGAGATTGGCTTTAAGCCAGAAGGCCAGACATCTTTACTAACTTGCCAATCCCCTAAGCCGCTGCGATCACTCCTGCGCGAACCGAACCAGCCATCATCCAAAACGACTCTCTCTACGCCAATTTGAGCGGCGATATCAACAATCTTCTTAACTCGCTCATCGCTATGTTGAAAGTAAATGGCCTCCCATAAATTTAGAGTTAATGGACGCGCCTTCTTTGGGTGATTTGCGCGGGCGCGTAGATGGCTATGAAAAACCTGGGCTAGTCCATCAAGTCCTTTATCGGAGTAAACAGCAATCAACTCAGGTGATTGGTAACTCTCACCGCTCCCCAAAATGATTTCACCCGGCGCGAGAGCTTCGCTAGCGCCGATAGAAGTGACGCCTTCATAATTCTTCTCGATGTAATAGCGAGAATCTCCGCTCCAAGCTAACGCGACTGACCAAGCTTCACCAGAAGCGAAATTAGTTTCAGGGGTTGAGGCAATTTCACCAATAGTGAAATTATGCCCACTTCTGCCTTCATGAGACTCGCGAACCCAACGTCCAATATCAATTTGTTTACGTTGCGGAGTCCGCTCCTTTGACCATCGTCCGACAAAGTCGAGGCTTTGGGTTGCCTTCTCACTAAGCGGTAACCAATAGCAAAGTTCATTTAAGGTGTAATTCTCATCAAGATTAGTCAATTTATAATTTATTCGCGCTGCTCCATATTGATCTAATCTAAAGGAGAGCATCAACTCAAGTTTTGCGTAATCGTCAATCAGCTTTGCGTTTAAAGTATCTTTACTGGAATTTAATTCCTTTACACCAAACTTTGTGGACCATGCCTTTCCACTTCTATGTCCAGAAATAGTTGGATACCCCAACCAACCTCTAGAGTGCTCACGTAAAACCCCGGGGTTTTGCATCTCATCAAAATCACTATTGGGAATCGAACGTAAGAAACTCATCTTAGAAAGATCACCAATAACGCTTTTACCCCAATAACGAATAACTAGTGCGCCATCGATAACCTCAAAATAAATATCAACCCCGCCATTGGATAAGTGCGCGTGAGAAGACATGCCGGTAGAGTAATGGGCATCATGTCGGGTAAGAAACTAGGCGCCGGGGTTGTAAGGACCGACCGACTCTTGATGGACGGGCGCACAATTCGTTATTACGACACTCAAGGCCAATCTCGAACTGCAGAAGACCAACGTGAACCTGAGACACAACCAAAAATTGGCGAGATGCGACTTGACCCGCTCAATAATGAGTGGGTCGTTATGGCAGCGCATCGTCAAAACCGAATTTTTCTTCCACCTAAGGATCTAAATCCGCTAGCACCAAGTCGCCCAGGTTTTCTAACAGAGATTCCGGAAAGCGATTATGAAGTTGTTGTTTTCGATAATCGTTCTCCATCATTGCGAGATACCGACGCCCCAATCACGATTCCAACGGAACTAACTTTAGATACTCCCCCTGTTCCAGCGGCCGGTAAGTGCGAAGTAGTTTGTTTTACATCTAATTACGATGCTTCATTTAAGGATCTATCAACCCGCCAAATTCGCACAGTTCTTGAAGCTTGGCGTGATCGCGTATCCGAGTTATCGACTATCAAATACATCGAACATATTGCGCCTTTTGAGAACCGCGGTGAAGAAGTTGGGGTAACACTGGCTCATCCCCATGGCCAGATATATGCCTACCCAAATCTTCCGGTAAAGACAGCACAGATGTTGGCTGTTGCAACGGCCCACAAGAAACGCACCGGTCGAGTATTACTCGATGAAGTAGTTGCAAGGGAATTGAAAGATAAGGTTCGAATCGTTTGCGAAAATGAAGAATGGGTCGCATACGTTCCCTACGCGGCTCGCTACCCCTTCGAGATTCACGTCGCCCCAAAGAGGTCCGTCCCAGATCTTGCAGCTTTAGATGAAAAGTCATGTGACGCCTTCCCAGAAATTGCAAAAGAAGTACTACAGAGACTCGATGGCGTTTTTGATACCAAGATGGCTTACATCGCAGCTTGGCATCAAGCACCGGTACGAGTCGGTCGAGATGTAATGCGACTACATTGGCAAATCACGAGCGTGCGACGCGCACCAGGAAAGTTAAAGTATTTGGCTGGCTCCGAGTCTGCCTTTGGAGCATTCATGATGGATGTCTGGCCGGAGCAATCCGCAGAACAACTTCGTGGCGTTAAAATCTAAGTTGTTGATTTAGATGTCGATTCGCGATTCATTTAGTGACATTTATGGCCTTGCCCCCGATTTAATATCCGCAGCTCCCGGAAGAGTTAATCTAATTGGGGAGCATGTTGACTACAACGATGGCTTTGTTCTTCCTTTTGCAATAGAGGCCCGCACTTATTGTGCGCTTCGTATTCGTGAGGACACGAGAATTCGCATCGCATCTAAACAGGAAGGTGGCGCACCTTTCGAAACAGATATTGCTTCACTCAAAGCCTTAACCGGGCCAATTTGGACTCGCTACATTCTTGGTGTTATTTGGGCACTTGACGTTAAGTCTGGGTTAGAAATTCTCATTGATAGTGAAGTACCAACGGGCGCCGGGCTATCTTCTTCGGCAGCATTGGAGTGCTCCGTTGCGGTTGCTTTAAATGAGATTCTTGACCTAGATATTTCGCTCGCCGATTTAGCGCGAATTACACAGCGCGCCGAGAATGAATTTGTTGGAGTTCCTTGCGGAATCATGGATCAATCTGTTTCACTCATGGGAAAGAGTGGTCATGCCCTATTACTAGATTGTCGCGATCTCACCACTCGCCAAATTAGAGTTGACTTTGCAAATGCGGGTCTAAAACTTTTAATCGTAGATACAAGAGCCCATCACGCATTAGTTGACGGTGGCTATGCGCAGCGGCGAGCGCAATGTGAATCGGTTGCCTCACTCCTTGGCGTAAAGGCGCTGCGGGATCTTTCGTTGAGCGAATTAGAGGTCGCACGTGAAAAATTACCGGAAATTAATTTTAAGCGAGCGCGCCATGTGATTACTGAGATCTCAAGAGTCAATGAGGCGGTACAGGCACTTGAAGTAGATGACTTTGGAAAGTTTGGTTCGCTTTTGACTAAATCACACATTTCACTTCGGGATGATTACAACGTTTCTTGCAGCGAGCTTGATATAGCGGTGGACACGGCTCTGAATGAAGGCGCGCTTGGAGCCAGGATGGTTGGCGGAGGTTTTGGAGGGAGTGCAATCGCATTAATTCGAGAATCAGATGCTGGAAGAGTTGCCGCGGCTATTGAGCGAAATTTTAAAGACAATGGCTTTGTTGCGCCAAGATTCTTTGACTCGCTACCGAGTGAGGGCGCACGAGTTATAGATTTTGATTAGCTAACAGGTGTAACTGAGAGAACTTCAACGCCACCGATTGCGTTAAGTACATTTATTAAATCGGCTGGATCGTTCCCAGGAAATGCGACCGTGATGTCATCGATTCCTCGCCCACCTTCAGATGAGAGAACAACAAGGCCACGAATATCTCCACCGGCAAAGCCGATTGCAGAGGCGACCGCACCTAATGAACCAGGGCGATCAGGAAGCGCTACTCGAATTCGGACCATTGCCATGGAGATGAGTCTAAATGAAAAGCTCCCTGACTTGGACTCGAACCAAGAACCTGCCGGTTAACAGCCGGCTGCTCTGCCGATTGAGCTATCAGGGATCGGCTAAAACTCCGGCAGACTCTACGACAAGCCCTCTCCTAACGCCAATTCTCGAAGCGAACGACGCTTCGTCTCCATTTCCACTAATTGGGCAAAGATATCGCCGTACTCCTTCTCATTCTCAACTGGATTGAGTCGTTGCAGCGAAGATTTAATTTCAGCAATAGAGCGCGAGAGCGCAACCTCATTTAACCTTGCGGTGATACTTGAAACATACCGATCTGAAACATCGCCATCAGTTCTTATCGGCTCAACCATCAATTCGGTTATGAACGAACGCAAGTCTTCTGATTCAACCTTGCCCAAATCTATTGCTTCCAAGTCTCGTTGAGTATCAATAAAAGCACGCAATCTTTGGTAAGCGGGATGGGAAAATGCATTTGACTCGATTTCCCGCCAATTTCGCGAATAGGCCGGCATTTGCAACCGAACTTTTAACACTTCACGTTCTAGCGCAAGACGCGGTTCATTTGGGTCTGGACGCCAATTATTGGTTGCGGGTTCATCCGACTTTATGGCTGCAGACTTGGGTGCGACTTTTTTTACAGCAGCGGAGACAACATCGGTATCCATGCCTAGCCATCCTGCAAGAGTTCGCACATATTCGGGTCTAAGCGAAGCATCACGAATCTTTCCTATTAATGGCGCAGTCGAATTCAATGCGGCGACGCGCCCTTCTGGAATTGATAAATCAAAGTTCTTCAATTGGGTGCGTATAGCAAATTCAAATAGCGGAACACGTCGAGCGATTAAATCGCGCACTGCTCCATCCCCACTTTTCTGGCGCAACTCGCATGGATCAAGACCATTTGCCTCTACCGCTACAAAAGTTTGAGTAACGAATTTCTGATCATCATCAAATGCGCGCAGCGCCGCTTTCTGTCCAGCCGCATCGCCATCAAAGGTAAAAATGACTTCTCCTCTAAAAGAATCATCATCCATAAGTAGCCTACGGAGAATTCGAATGTGATCATCACCGAAGGCGGTTCCGCAGGTTGCGACTGCGGTGGTAACGCCGGCCAAATGAGCTGCCATAACATCTGTGTAGCCCTCTACAACTACGACTTGGCGCTGCTTTGCGATCTCTTTCTTCGCGCGATCCAAACCATAAAGAAGTTGGCTCTTTTTGTAGATAGGCGTTTCTGGTGTATTCAAATACTTAGGTCCATTATCTTCTTCATCACTTGCAAGTTTACGTGCGCCAAATCCCACAACATCCCCAGTAATGTCACGAATAGGCCAAACAAGACGATTTCTAAATCGATCAATCGGGCCGCGCTGACCTTCTTTTGAGAGTCCAACAATGGTCAATTCTTCAATCGTGAATCCTTCACTCCGTAAAGACTTAGTCAGACTGTCCCATTCCTTTGGGGCGTAACCAACTTCAAAACTCTTTATTGCTTCACCGCTAAAACCGCGCTGCTCCAAGAAATCTCTACCTATTGATGCATCTTGTGACCTTAGTTGTTCTTGAAAAAAGCGCGCCGCCGCCGTATTTGCAGCAACAAGTCTGGAACGTTTTCCGGCAGGTTGCGCTGTTGAGCTTCCAGCTTCGTAACTAAGTTGGTATCCAATTCGATCCGCCAATTTCTCTACTGTTTCAGAGAAAGTTAGATGATCTATCTTCATCACAAATGCGATAACGTCACCACCAGTTTGGCACCCAAAACAGTGAAAAAAACCCTTGCTCGGAGTTACGTGAAACGAAGGAGTTTTTTCATCGTGAAAGGGACAAAGTCCCTTGCGTTGTCCGCCGCCGGCATTCTTTAGTTGTACATACTCGCCAACAACCTCATCTATGGGCGAACGGTCTCGCACATAAGCCACATCGCTATCTTTTATCCGCCCAGACATATTGGAATCCTAATCCTCTAGATTCTTGCCGGTAAGTTCGCTATGAAGCGCATAAGCTCCTGGGTCAGTTAGAGATGCGACTTGGTCTATTACCACTCGTAACTTTTCGCTATCACTATTGGCTCGATACCACTCCTGCAAGAAGAAACTCTCAAGTGATCCTGGGGCGCGTTCTAAGACAACATCTACAAGCTCTGCGAGAAGTGTTCTCTGCTTTGCATACAACTCTTGCGAACGCTCAGCCAAGATTATGTAGTAACCAGGCATCGCCTTGAGCATGGCAACTTCTACCCGCTGGGCACGCGGCACCAAAAGATTCGCCTCATACCTAGTTAAGTTTCCATTTCCATAGTGGCCCCGAGTCTCGCGCTCAGCGGAGAGGGCAAATCTTCCAATTAATTGGCTAGTTAAATCTTTTAGCTGGGCAAGCTGCCTATGGCTACGATCAAATTCCTTTGGCCAACAAGATAAAGATTGCAGAGATTTCAGTGCAGCAGTTGCTTCTTCTTCAGTTAAGTCATTTAGATACTCAGCCTTTGCGACCTGGAAAAGATTCGCTAAATCCGCTTGGAGATTCTCTAACTTGATATGTCCGGTAACAAGAGCATCCTCAAGATCATGTACCGAGTAGGCCACATCATCTGACCAATCCATGATCTGTGCTTCCATTGAAGCGCGCTTAGTGGGTGCGCCTTCACGAACCCAATTAAATATTTCTTCATCATCACCATAGACGCCGAATTTTCTAGAATTTTCGCGCGAGCTCCAAGGATATTTTGTGGCAGCATCTAACGAGGCGCGCGTTAGATTTAAGCCCACCGAAATTCCTTCTTCATCAACAGTCTTTGCCTCTATCCGAGTCAATAACCGAAAGCTTTGGGCATTACCTTCAAAGCCTCCGCAACCTTGGGCCAATTTCGCCAGTGCAACCTCGCCATTGTGTCCAAAAGGTGGATGTCCTAAGTCGTGAGCAAGACAAGCGCCTTCCATTAAATCTGGATCTGCTCCCAGCGCCTCCCCCAACTCTCTACCTACTTGGGCGCATTCGAGTGAATGTGAGAGTCTAGTTCGTGGAAAATCACTAGCCCATGGAACTGCAACTTGAGTTTTCGCCGCTAATCTGCGGAGTGCGAAAGAATGAATTATTCGCGCACGATCCCGTGCAAATTCAGTCCGTCCTTTTCGCTTTGCTGGTTCATCGAGGAAGCGTTCGCGATCGTTTACAGAATAACCCGCGTGCTCTTTCGCTTCCCTTAGGGCCATAGTTAGTAAGGCTACAGTTTCCACGCGACATGATCGCTGATGTGAATTCCCCGTCGCCCTAAAGTGATGTACGCGAGATAAGCGCCGGTTTCGCGTAAGAGATAGCGAAAACCAGCATTATCTAGGCTTGCGATACCGGTGCGCGCAGGAGAGCAACTAGCATCAAAACCAAAATCTCGCGCCATAGTTATTGAGCGAAAACAGTGATAGGGATCGGTAACAATGATGATTGATTTGTTACGTTTCTTATCAATATTGCTAGCCAACGCTTCAATACTCGTATAACTATCCCGACCAATTTTGATTGCTGTAACGCTCTTCCAGCCTAGGCCATTTCGCGCTAACCACTCGCGTGAGGTTCCTGCTTCAGTAAATCGATCTCCCGGCGCTCCAGCTCCAAGTGTAAATACGCGGTCAGCAAAATCCTTCTCAAATATTCGCTTTACTTCCTTTAAGCGCGCTTCCAAAACTTTGCCAGGCCGGCCATCTAGCTGTGCTGCACCCATAACAACAATCGCATCAGCTTTTCGAATCGTTTCATTATTGGCGGTATACCAAACTCTTGCTAGCGCAAAGGTAGGAATTGCAAGGGCGAGCACAACCAAGAAAGTTAGAAACTTAAAGAAAAACCGAAATAGAAACATCATCCACCCGAACCAGAATCTCCACCATCAACTTCTACCAACTCTTCAGGATCATCCAGCCAACCTTGTGGAAGTGAGACCGAGCGACCATGTGAACGTCTTCCTCTTGGGGCATCGCCTACTTCTTCTGGGTAGGGTTGGTCTACGAGTTGATCGAGTAATTCCCTTAACTCGTTAAGCGATGCAACCATGCCAAGTTTTGGACGAATCTCACCCTCGACTCGAAATCCCTTTAAATACCAAGCCATATGTTTTCTCAAATCCCGACAAGCTCTCTCTTCGCTTTCAAAGTATTGAACTAAAAACTGGGCATGGCGCCACATAACTTCCCGAACTTCATAAAGCGTCGGCAACGGTCGCTCACCTTGGCCATTAAATGCTCTAACTAAATCTGCAAAAAGCCAGGGACGCCCCAAGCAACCCCGCCCAACAACCACACCAGCGCAGCCCGTCTGCCTCATCATCGCTACGCCATCATTTCCTGACCAGATATCGCCATTTCCCAAGACTGGAACTCCAGTCGGCGCAAGGTGTTCAACCAAGTTCTTTATCTTGCTCCAATCGGATTTTCCTTCGTAGAACTGTTCGGCAGTTCGCGCGTGAAGCGCCACCCAAGCAACTCCCAAATTTGCCGCAATCATTCCGGCATCTAAATAAGTCTCATGTGCGCTATCAATTCCCACGCGCATCTTCACCGTGACGGGAATTTTGTATTTTGCTCCACCTTCTACCGCAGCCTTTACAAGAGATGCGAATAACCTCCGCTTATAAGGAAGCGCCGCGCCACCACCTTTACGAGTTACTTTTGGAACTGGGCAGCCGAAGTTCAAATCGATGTGATCAGCTAAATCCTCTTTACCAATCATCTCAACTGCGCGAGCAAGATCATTCGGCTCAGTTGCATAAAGTTGAACTGACCTTGGCGATTCTCCTTCGCCCGGAATAATCATCCGCAATGTCTCTTCGCTTCGCTCAACTAACGCTCGAGCTGTAACCATTTCAGATACAAAAAGCCCGGCCCCTTGCTCGCGACATAAAAGTCGAAAGGCAGCATTTGTTATTCCTGCCATCGGTGCAAGTACTACCGGAGTAGTTAGATCGAGGCCACCATCTCTAATTGGTAGATGCAGCGGTTTAGTTTTTAACAACCCAATAGCCGCGGCGCTAGCCATGTTTCGACCTGGTCGATAGAAATTCGCTCCTGTTTCATCGAGTCGCGTTCCCGAATAGTTACCGCCTGATCATTTAGCGAATCGAAATCAACTGTGATGCAGTAAGGAGTTCCCACTTCATCCTGTCTCCGATAACGCCGACCAATTGCGCCAGCATCATCAAAGTCCACGCTCCAGTTCTTCCGAAGTTTTGTTGCTAAATCTCGCGCCTTGGGCGATAGATCTGCATTTCGAGATAGTGGAAGCACGGCAACCTTTGTTGGCGCCAAGCGGTGATCCAATTTCAAAACCGTGCGCTTCTCCATCTCCCCCTTGGAATTTGGCGCCTCATCCTCGGTGTAGGCATCCATAAGGAAGGTCAAAGTGCAGCGATCCACGCCGGCCGCAGGCTCAATTACATAGGGATACCAGCGCTCATTTGATTCTTGGTCAAACCAGCTCAAGTCCTTGCCGGACTTCTCCGAGTGCGCTTTCAAGTCAAAATCAGTTCGATTTGCGATTCCCTCTAACTCGCCCCACTCGGTGCCTGTGAATTCAAATTTATATTCGATATCAACAGTGCGCTTTGAGTAATGTGAAAGTTTCTCTTTAGGGTGCTCAAACAAACGCAACCGCTCTGGGTTTATACCGAGGTTCTTGTACCAAGCAAGCCTCGTATCAATCCAAGTTTGATGCCACTGTTCATCAGTACCTGGGACTACAAAGAATTCCATCTCCATCTGTTCAAACTCGCGGGTTCTAAAGATAAAGTTTCCAGGCGTAATTTCATTTCGGAATGATTTTCCAATCTGGCCAATACCAAATGGTGGTTTCTTGCGTGCAGTTGTTGCAACATTCTGGAAATTGATAAATATGCCTTGCGCTGTCTCCGGGCGCATGTAAGCAAGACCTGACTCATCTTCAACTGGTCCAAGATAAGTTTTAAGTAAACCCGAGAATTGGCGCGGAACGGTGAATTTTCCTTTGTTGCCACAATTTGGGCAATTCACTTCCTCTAGATTCGCGGGCTTGCGATTATGTTTTGCTTCGAAAGCATCCTCTAAATGATCTGCGCGAAATCTCTTATGGCAAGAAGTGCACTCCGTTAATGGATCGGTAAATGTCTCAACATGTCCAGATGCTTCCCAAACTTCACGTGCCAAAATCACACAAGAATCAAGTCCGACAACATCTTCGCGCTCCATCACCATGGACTTCCACCATTGACGCTTCACATTGTTCTTGAGTTCAACTCCGAGTGGACCGTAATCCCATGAGGCGCGTAGGCCGCCATAAATTTCTGATGAGGGATAAACAAAGCCGCGTCGTTTTGCGAGGCTAACAATTGTGTCGAGTCGATCTTGGGCCATTTACTTTTTCACCTGGCGTTCTCCATCCTGCTGGCTGTCGGCGGTGCGCACCGGTCGCAGCAGAAGCTGGGCGCAGGACTCAAATTTTAGATTGAGACACGCTCAAAACCACCCTCCCCCCGAAAATGAAAATCATTTTCATTTCTGCTACCTTCCCGCCTATGAATACCGCCATTCTCCTCGCAGGAATCACCGCTATAGCAACCGCCCTCGGCGGTCTGCTCGCTCTTAAATCCAAAGACCGCCTCCACTTAGTACTCGGCCTATCCGCCGGTCTTCTGCTCGGCTTAGTCGCCTTTGAGTTGATCCCAGAAGTTTTTGAACTTAGTTCTGGCGAATTCCTAGGTGCACCGACCGCCTCGATAGCGTTGATCGCCGGATTCCTACTTCTTCATTTTTACGAGCGCTTCTTTGGTTCCCATGAACCAGCCGAATCAGATTACGGTGATCAGCACTCCCATAAGGCAAATGTTGCCGGCGGAGTTGGCGCTGTTGCCATGGGAATTCACATTTTCATCGACGGCCTTGCCCTTGCTATCGCATTTACCGTTAATGACGCCCTTGGCTTTGCAGTCTTTGCCGCACTTCTCGTCCACGCTTTTAGCGATGGCTTAAATCTTGTTGCTTTTCTCATCAAAAATGGAAAGTGGAGTAAAAAAGCAATCTGGCTTTTAGGAGTTGATTCGCTAGCCCGCGTTGGTGGAGCTGCAGTTGGAACATCGATTACTCTGAGTGAGAATTTTACGGCTATATATCTCGCGCTCTTCTCCGGAATCATCATCTATCTTGCAACTAGTCATATTCTTCCTGAAGCACATGCGCGCCACTCTTCACGCTGGACTCTCGTAGCAACCATCACGGGCGTGCTCGTAATGTGGGGGCTAGTCAGCCAATTGCATGCAGTACATGTGCATTCACTTGAAGAAGCTGGGCACTCCGTTGAATCAGATCAAGACCATGAAGAAGATCATGACCATGATCACAATGAGTAAAAGTGAATAAGTCAGAGATAAAAGTAATCAGCATACTTGAGCGCGTTGGCGGCTTTGCGAGCGCGCAACAATTGCACCAAATGCTGCTTAGAAATGGTGAATCTATTGGCTTAACTTCGGTTTACCGGGCACTTCAATCTTTAGTTGATGACAAGATTGTTGATCAACTCAGAAAAGATGATGGCGAAGCCATTTATCGGTTGTGCGGAGAAGCCCACCACCACCACTTAGTATGCAAATCATGCGGTTCCACCGTCGAAATTGAGGGCTCCGCGCTAGAAAAGTGGGCAAAGGCAATGGCCGAAGAGCACGGATATCGTGAAGTTGGCCATCTTGCTGAAGTTTTTGGAATCTGTCCAAAATGCTAGTTACTTTGGAAGATCAATATCTGGCTTAGCGGCGCGCAATGTAGCGCGGTTCTTCTCGTTATCGGGTATTACCCAACGTATAAAACTCTCATCCTTAAATTCAAGTACCAATACTGGCTTTCTCTTATAAACAACGCAGAAATCTCGTCCGCGTCGATGCCACATCGTTCCCAACATAATCAAAAAGGGAAAGCCGGTTCCTGGGGCACGAATTCCCCTCAGAACTTGGACGGTCCAAGGATTTTCGTGCGCTGATACCGAAGTGAGATTTGCGATTTTGGATTTTGGATCGCGCCAAAAGGCACCGATGTTCTCAAGCCAATTTAGATCGTAGCGGAGATACTCTCCCTCAATTTTTAACATTAGGGGTTTTTCCTAATCAAATATAGGACCGACATTTCGAGAGCGCTTGATCTCAAAGAAGCCTTTGTAACTCGCAACGCCGATAACTCCATCCCAGAGCTTTCCAGCCTCTTCGCCTCTAGGAGCTGGGGAAATAACCGGACCAAAGAATGCAACATCGCCAACGGAGATGATTGGGGTGCCAACATCATTTCCCACCATCTTCAAACCACGCTCATGACTTTCAATAATGGTGGCATCGAAAGAAGAGTCGTTCATAGCGCTAGATAAATCAGGTGAGAGTCCGACTTCAGCGAGCGCTTCTCTAAATAGCTCTTCGCCAACTTCCATTTTCTTAAGGTGAATCCGCGAACTAATAGCGGTGTAGAGCGGGAGGGTGATTGCAGCGCCCTTCTCCTTCTGGGCAGCGGCAATTACCCGGGTGCAATACCAAGAGCGGATTAACTTCTCTTTATATTCCGCCGGTACATCTTTGTCGCGATTTAGATGAGCAAGTGAGAATAAATTCCATTCAATTTCTACATCTCGAACCTTCTCAACTTCAAGAATCCAACGAGAAGTCATCCATGCCCAAGGACATAGTGGGTCAAACCAGAAGCCTGCTTTTTGCTTCGCCATCTCAAGCCTTTCCAAATCGTCGGTCGCGCTCTGCATAAATTTCGATCGCGCGCCAAAGGGTCTCGCGCGTAACGTCTGGCCACAATACATCCATGAACACCATCTCTGCATAAGCAGATTGCCAGATCAGAAAATTAGAAGTTCGCTGCTCTCCCGAGGAGCGAAGAAATAGATCTACATCACTCATAAGAGGCTCATCCAAATACCTGGCAAAGAGCTTTTCATTTACCTGATCTGGTTTTACTTTCTTCCGAGCGACATCTCGAGCAATTTCGGCCGCTGCATCGGCAATCTCAGCCCGACCTCCATAATTAACGCACATATTTAGAGTTAACACCTTGTTCTTCTTGGTCATCTCTTCTGCAACTTGCAACTCTTGCATAACAGATTTCCAAAGTTTCTGGGGACGACCTACCCAACGTACGCGCACACCCATCTCATGCATTTGATCCCGACGTCTTCTAATTACATCGCGATTAAAGCCCATAAGAAACTTCACTTCATCCGGCGAACGGCGCCAATTCTCGGTAGAGAATGCATAAGCCGAGAGTTCTTTTACTCCGACTTGTATCGCCCCTTCAACTACATCAAATAGAGCTTTCTCCCCCGCTTCATGACCTTTAGTTCTAGGCAATCCACGTTTCTTTGCCCAACGTCCATTTCCATCCATTACTAACGCAACATGATTTGGGATCTGATTTTTCGCAAGCTTCGGCGGCTTCACTTTGCGCTCCGCTCAACCATCGGAAGACTTCTAAGTTCGCGCTCTAAATGCCATTGCAGATATGCCGCAACCAGCCCTGATGCCTCACGGCGATACTTCGCCTCACTTGCATCAGCCCCCTCCCAATTTCCCGTCAAAAGATCAGACATTAATTGCAGAGTCTCTTGGGCGGGAGTTGCAGATGCAGATGGGCGGCACTCCAAACAGACCGATCCACCGCCGACAAGGGAGAAATATTTATGCGGACCTGGGGCTTGGCAGTTTGAACAAATAGTCATTGATGGTGCATAGCCGGCGATTGAAAGTGAGCGCAACAAATAAGCATCTAAGACGAGCGAAGGTTCATGAGATTCATAAGCGAGCGCCTTGAGCGCGCCTATTAATAGAAGGAATTGTTGGAGGGCTGGCTCGCCTTCATTATTTGTAAATCTCTCTGCCGCTTCCAAAATAGCTGAGGCGATCGTCCACTTTTGATAATCCGCGGCGAGAGTGTCCCCAAAGTTTTCCAAGCTCTCAACTTGCGTGACGATATCGAAAGTTTTTCCAACATAAAGTTGGATATCAACGAGGCTTCCGGGCTCAAGTCGCGCACCAAATTTCGACTTCGTTCTACGCACGCCCTTTGCAACAGCGCGTACTCGACCGTGCTCTCTTGTAAAGAGCGTGATGATGCGATCGGCCTCTCCCAATTTCTGGGTACGAATTACGACCGCTTCATCCCTATATAAAGCCACGGGTCAAAGGTAGTGATTACTACTGTCGAAGTGCGCGATTTACCGCTGAAATCACCGCTTTTAGCGAGGCGGTCGTGGTCGATGGGTCGATTCCGACTCCCCAATAAGTTCCACCATCAACTGTGCACTCAAGATAGGCCGCCGCATTTGCATCGCCGCCAGCACTCATTGCATGTTCGTAATAGTCCGCAACTTGCACATTAACTCCTTGGCTCTGCATGACCTTGCAGAATGCAGAGATAGGTCCATTTCCAGAGCCATTGAGAGTTACAGGTTTTCCTTCTTTAAGTAATTCAACAGTTAACTCAACGCTCTTATTGGGAGATGAAGTCTGGGTAAGTCCCTCTAAGCGGTACTTGCCCCAAGGATCATCATCGGATGGGAGATATTCATCCACGAAAATCTTCCACATCTCATCTGGGAAGACCTCGCCACCTTCGCTATCGGTTTTGTTCTGAATGACTTTGCTAAATTCAATCTGCAATCTTCTCGGTAGATCGAGTTGATGCTCCGTCTTCATTATGTAAGCAACTCCACCTTTACCGGATTGAGAGTTAACTCGGATGACCGCTTCGTAGGAGCGACCGATATCTTTTGGATCAATCGGAAGGTAAGGAACAGCCCAAGTAAAGTCATCAACTGCCTTGCCGGCTGCGGAGGCATCCTTAGCTAAGTGATCAAAGCCCTTCTTGATGGCATCTTGATGTGATCCACTAAATGCGGTGAATACCAAGTCGCCGCCATAAGGGTGACGCTCCGGGACTCGCAGTTGGTTGCAATATTCAACCGTTCTTCGAATCTCAGGAATATCTTTAAACTCAATCATCGGATCAATACCGTGGCTCAAGAGATTTAGACCCAACGTTATGAGGCAAACATTTCCAGTTCGCTCGCCATTACCAAATAGCGTTCCTTCAATTCGATCAGCGCCGGCAAGATAACCAAGTTCAGCCGCCGCTACGCCAGTACCGCGATCATTATGCGGATGAAGGCTCAAGACGATGCTCTCGCGGTATTTAAGATTTCGATGCATCCATTCAATTGAATCGGCATAGACATTTGGGGTTGCCATCTCCACTGTTGCTGGAAGATTAATGATTGTCTTCCACTCTGGCCTCGGTTGCCAGACATCATTAACCGCGTTACAAACTTCAAGCGCAAATTCAAGTTCTGTACCCGTGTATGACTCGGGAGAATATTCAAAGTAAACAGTAGTTCCCGGAACTGTTTTAACAAGGTCTTTACAGATCTTTGCACCCTCAACGGCAATCTGCTTTATGCCTTCCTTATCCATGGAGAAGACAACGCGACGCTGCAAAGTTGAAGTTGAGTTATAGAGATGGACTATCGCTTGCTTTGCGCCTTTTATAGATTCAAAGGTGCGCGCGATAAGCGGCTCTCGCGCCTGAGTGAGAACTTGGATGATCACGTCATCTGGGATCAACTTCTCTTCAATAATCTTGCGGACAAAATCAAAATCAGTCTGGGAGGCGCTCGGGAAACCAACTTCGATTTCCTTGTAGCCCATCTCAACCAAAAGCTTGAACATCGCTAACTTGCGCGGTACATCCATCGGATCGATTAGCGCTTGGTTGCCATCACGTAGGTCGACCGAGCACCACTTCGGTGCTTTACTCATTTTCTTAGATGGCCAGGTTCGATCGGGTAATTCGATTGGGACAAATGATGAATAACGATGCTTGGGCATCGAGGATGAAACTTGATTCGGAAAACTCACTTTTTTTCTCCTTCGCTCGGAATTGGTTTGTGCCGGTGGCGACTAACCCCGCAGCGAGGAGACCGGACTAGTAGGCCTCGCCGCGGCAGCGAAGAAGGAGGGCACCCAGTAGCAGTGCGAGAGTTGAGTTATCGCTGCGCAACATGAGTTAAAGATTAGCCGGGCCTTACAGGACTGGCAAATACCGGTCCAATTCGTACGCAGTGACCTGGCGACGGTATTCCTCCCACTCAGCCCGCTTGTTGCGAAGGAAGTATTCGAAAACATGCTCACCAAGAATTTCGCGCACTAACTCACTCTTCTCCATGGCAGCAATCGCCTCATTCAAATCTTTTGGAAGCGGCTTATCAAATCCTTTCTCCAACTTATAGCCCGCCTCAATCCCACGAAGTCCAGCAGCGATAGTGACTGCAAAGGCTAGGTATGGATTACATGCGGAGTCAGGGGCGCGAAATTCGATCCGAGTTGAATTCTCTTTCTTTGGTTTGTACATCGGAATTCGGATAAGCGCATCGCGATTCTCTTTACCCCAATTAATTCGTGCTGGCGCCTCACCTCCGCCATGAAGTCGCTTATAGGAATTTACCCATTGGTTTGTGACTGCAATTAATTCTGGGGCATGAGTTACGACGCCAGCAATAAACGATCTTGCTGTATCGGATAGTTGGTCTTCGCGACCCTCTTGATAAAAGGCATTCTGCTCACCCTTAAATAGCGAGAAGTGCGTATGCATTCCTGAGCCCGGAAATTCTGTGAATGGCTTGGGCATAAAGGAGGCAAATACGCCTTGATCAAGTGCAACTTCTTTAATGATGTGCCGGAAAGTCATGATGTTATCTGCGGTGCTTAAGGCATCGGCGTAGCGAAGATCAATCTCTTGCTGACCGGGAGCACCTTCGTGATGGCTAAATTCAACGGAGACTCCGGTCGCTTCAAGAAGTGTGATTGCTTGGCGACGGAAATCATGTCCAAGTGCTGCCGGTGTCTGATCAAAGTATCCGCTTGAATCAATTGGGACTGGTTTTACTCCCGGTTGTGGCGCCTCTTTAAATAAGAAGAATTCAATCTCCGGGTGGGTGTAACAAGTGAAACCTAAATCTGCAGCTCTATTTAAAACTCGCTTCAAGACTTGGCGTGGATCCGATGGTGAAGGCTTTCCATCCGGCATGACAATGTCACAGAAAATTCGCGCCGCCCCAGGTTTTGCAGTCCGCCAAGGCAGAACCGAAAATGTAGAAGCATCAGGTTTTGCCAACATATCTGACTCAGTTCCGCGGGCAAAGCCTTCAATTGCTGAGCCATCAAAGCCGATTCCTTCGGCAAAGGCGTTCTCCAACTCAGGGGGCGCGATTGCAACTGATTTCAAATAACCAAGTACATCTGTGAACCAGAGTCGCACAAACCTAATGTCACGTTCTTCTAGTGTGCGAAGAACAAACTCTTCTTGCTTTGATGAAGGCGCATTGCCACTTTCTTGGGGAACCATGGCCGGGATATTGCCCTAGCTTCATTACGGCGATGTTAAATCGCGAAAAGCTCGCTCTCATCTTGGTTGGTCCGTGCGGGAACATCTCGGGTGATCACGCTATTTGCCCCTATCCGCGCTCCCTCGCCTACCGTTATTGGTCCGAGCACTCGAGCGCCCGCCCCAATAACAACTCCATTTTCAATATTCGGATGGCGCTTACCCCGCATGAACTTTGTTGAGCCGAGAGTGACATCGTGATAAATCATTACATCATCGCCAATAATTGCAGTCTCGCCAATAACAACTCCCATGCCGTGATCGATAAAGAATCTTCTACCGATCTTTGCCGCTGGATGGATCTCGATACCGGTCACAGTTCGAACCCAGTTCGCATAAAGTCGCGCCAAGAGTTTTAACCTTTTTCGCCACAAATAGTGAGCGATTCGGTAACCCCAGACCGCGTGGACGCCGGGAAAGCTCAACGCGACCTCTAGTCGACTGCGCGCTGATGGATCTCTCTGCAACGCGGTATCGAGATCTTCAATTATTCGTATCATCGCTTAAGCATCCATTAAATCTTTATAGAGAATTGTTGAGAGATAGCGCTCGCCAAAAGAGGGAATGATTACAACTATATTTTTGCCATCAAATTCTTTTCGCTTTGCAACTTGTGAGGCGGCCCAAAGCGCTGCGCCGGCAGAAATTCCAGCAAGAATTCCTTCTTCTGCCGCAGCCCTTCTTGCATACTTCACAGCATCATCAGCCTCGACATCAATTACTTCGTCATATACGCCGCGATCCAAGATTGGCGGAATGAAATTCGGACCAATTCCTTGAATTGGATGGCCACCAGGTTTGCCACCATTAAGGATCGGCGATGCAGCAGGTTCGACTGCGAAGATCTTTAGCGAGGGGCGACGTGGCTTTAAAACTTGCCCAATACCGGTGATAGTTCCACCCGTGCCAATTCCTGCCACTATGGCATCAACGTTGCCATCGGTATCCCGCCAAATCTCCTCAGCAGTCGTCTTGCGATGAATCTCGGGGTTGGCTTCATTTTCAAATTGGCGAACAAGAACTGCGCCACTTGCTCCTAGCTCTTCGGCCTTTGCTACAGCGCCTTTCATGCCTTCTGCGGCTGGGGTCAGCACTAACTCGGCTCCGAAGGCGCGAAGAAGTGCCCGGCGCTCCTTTGACATCGAATCGGGCATCGTGAGGATGGTTTTGTATCCGCGCGCTGCGCCCACCATCGCAAGTGCAATTCCAGTGTTTCCGGATGTGGCTTCAACAATGGTTCCGCCGGGCTTTAATTGACCACTTTTCTCGGCAGCATCGATCATGGCAATACCGATGCGATCTTTAACCGTGCTTGTTGGGTTATAAAACTCCAATTTGGCCAAGACATTTGCTGGCGCACCATCAGTGATTCGATTGATTCGCACTAACGGCGTATTACCAAAAACTTCGGTTATATCGTTATAAATCTTCATCTCTTCTCCTAAAAATTAATATGGGCAGGACAAATTCAAAGCATGCGTATTGCGCTACAGAGGCGCGGGATTAGTTACAGCAGCCGCAAGAATTTGCGCGGCCAAAATCGATTACGCGACGGCGGGTGAAGAACCAGTTCGGAATCGAAAACATGATGCGAATTTTACTTAACTATTTATTTTGCGCTAATCGCAAGTCATTTGCACTAACTACTCGAGTTTGATTCATTCCAGCGCGAGGTCATAGGCAGACGGCGATCTTTACCAAAGGCGATTGGGGTCACTTTGGGTCCTGGTGGATATTGGCGCCGTTTATATTCAGCTCGATCGACCAGCCCAATGATTCGCTCAACGAGGGCTCGGTCATAGCCTCCCGAAATTATCGCGCCAGCGTCTCCGCCCTTATCGATATAAAGTTCAAGAATTTTATCTAGCTCGTTATATGCCGGAATTGAATCGCTATCTTTTTGGCCCGGACGAAGCTCGGCGCTCGGTTCTTTCTCTATCGAGTTGACCGGAATTGGTGGAATCTCTCCCCCTGCCTTAGCGCTCTCATTGCGCCACTTCGCCAAGCGCCAGACATCAACTTTAAAAACATCCTTAATCGGAGCAAAACCTCCGACCGCATCGCCATAAAGAGTTGAGTATCCAACAGCCAACTCCGACTTATTTCCGGTGGCGAGAACTAGGTGACCCTCTTGATTTGAAAGTCCCATCAAAAGAGATCCTCTAACGCGAGCCTGGATGTTCTCTTCAGCAAGACCGGTGAGAGTGGTAGCCGATAGAAAGCCTTGAACGACGCTCTCGATTTCAATAGTGCGAAAATCAATTCCGAGGTTTTTTGCCAGTTGCGCTGCATCACTCTTTGAGTGATCAGATGAGTACTTGCTCGGAAGGCTCACGCCAAAAACCCGCTCTTTGCCAAGCGCATCCACCGCAATCGTGGCAACTAGCGCCGAATCAATTCCACCAGATAGCCCCAGAACTACTGATTTAAAGCCATTCTTTAGGACGTAGTCGCGAAGCCCCAAAACAAGGGCCGAGTAAATTTCCTCGGTATCGCTAAGTGGCCCAGCAATCGCTGATTTAACTTCGCCAATGGGCGCTATCGAATTTTCCGAGATGACCAAATCTGGCGAACCCGTAGCGCTCGCTAACTCGAGGTCAATTACAAGTAGGTCTTCTTTGAATTGGGGCGAGCGTGCCAGTAGCTCCCCTGAATCAGAAACCACCATAGAGTCGCCATCGAATACCAAGTCATCTTGTCCGCCAAACATATTTGTGTAGACAATCGGGGCACCGATTTGGGTGGCGCGTTTTCGGACCAATTCAAAACGCAGATCATCCTTGGAGCGCTCATAGGGGCTGCCATTTGGAACCAGAACTAATCCCGGATTGCGCGC
>JACCDM011197305.1_pt1 | contig 31673 bp, 29 predicted proteins | sample 7445851 | NCBI WGS metagenome assembly JACCDM01 (sample SAMN15323438, study PRJNA562643) | freshwater metagenome | isolation source: river surface water | place: USA:Blue River Watershed | collected 2017-08-16
GAACCGGCCGCCCTCGATGTGGTCCATCAAGGCCAGGGTGCCCAGCGCACGGGTGCGATCACGCGCCGGGTCCACCGGCTCACCCACCGCCCGGCTGTGCCGGTCCAGCTCCTGCAGGGCTTCGACGGTCTCGGGGGCGATATGGGCCAGATGCAGGACGGAATAGACCAACCCGGCGGCCCACACCGTGGGGATGGCCACGGCCGTCCAGCGCAGGGTGCGGTTCCACACGGGGCGGCGCAGGTGCTGCACGCGCGAGGCGCGCACGAGCCCCGGCTCGGCAAAGATCTTCCGCTCGAAAAGATCGCGCAGAAAAGCGGGCTCGCGCTCCAAGGCCTCGCCCGCTTCGGTCGTCAACAGGTTCGCCGCGGGCCCCGGCGAGGCGGCGTCCGGTACGTCCGGTACGTCCGGTGCGCCCGGTGCGCCGGGTGCCCCGTCAGCCGGCGCTGGCGTCTGCGCCTGCCCCGGTGGGTCGTTCACCTCGACCGGATCCACCGCGGGGGCCGGAACCTGTGACACCAGGGCCGCAGCCCGCAGGGCCGACGGCTCACTGCAATCCCCGGTCAGGTAAAACCCGCGCAGCAGGAAGGGCTCATGGTAGGCACTGGTCCGCATTAGCTCATCCATGAACAGCTTGAAGCCGCGCCGCAGCCGCTCCAGCTCCGACGGGAGCTTGAAGTAGTCGCCGCTGTGCCCCTCGGCGGGTTCCAGGGCGCACAGCTCGGCACAGGCGTCCTGCACATCGCGGGTGATGTCGTCCATGCCCGCGTCGACCCAGCTGGACTGGAACGGCGCGCCCAGTTCATGGGGTGAGGACCATCCGACCATGCTGCGGCGCAGGGTTTCTGGCAAGGCACGGCAGAACGCGGTAAAGCCCGGTACCGCCTCGCAGCCGGAAATGGCCAGGTAGATCGGGAACTGGAGGGCAAAGCGGTTCTGCGCCAACCACAGACGGCGATGAACCGTCTTGGCCAATGCCGCCAGATCCAGCGCGGCCTGGGAGTCACTCTTGAGCAACAAGGACGCTGGCAGCGCGACGACCACCGCATCGAAGGGGCGATCCGGGCGGTAGCGGCGGCACAGGCTCAGGAACTGATCCCAGACCTGGCTGCCCGCGGAACTGCTCTCATCGGGATCTCCCAGGAAGCGGCCCTGCAACTGGATGGCCACGCCTTGGTCGAAGAAATTCCATTGGATGCCATGCACCGCCGCGCTGAGGGTGGCGTCCGCGCTGAGGGCACTGGGGATGCCCGACGCGACCAGCGGCAGGGTGTGCCCCTCATCGCCCTCGTTGATCACCAGCGTCCAGCTCAGCCCGTAGCGCTCCGAGCGAGCGGCCAGGTTGGCCTCGATCAACTCCACCGCACGACGGAATGACTGCTTGAACGAGTCGAGGTGGATCTGACGGACCGGGACAGCGGCGGACGCCTTCGCATCCCGGTCGGCGCTCACCGCCGCGGCCCACAGGACGAGTCCCAGAACGAGCAGCGCGATCAGCACCAGCGCCAGCAGCGCGATGATCGCCAGATGGTCGGCGAGAAAATTCAGCACGTCATCCCTCCGGTTGGCGCCGCTGCCTCCTGCAGCAGCGTGGACGTCCCCGCAAGATCGAGCGCTTCCCGCACGGGCCAGGACTGCCACAGCCACAGCAGCTCGGAGAGGGCCAGCAAGCCGAGCAATCCCAACAGGACCAGGACCCACCACCGGCTCAGGCGCGGCAGACGCCGGGCGGACAGATGGGCCAGCGTGCTCGCATAGGCGTGGGACGACAGCGTCCGGTCCCGCCCCTGGAGGTCTGGCGCACGCTGGTAGATGAACTGGAACAGTTCGCGGCGAAAGTCCGCGATCGGCCCCAGGGAGGCCGACCCGCGGTAGCGTCCCTGGAAGCCCAGCGACAGGACGTTCAGGTACAGCCGGGCGATGGGCCGCTGCGTGGGCTCGCGCTGCGTGAGGATCTGCTCGATCTCCTCGAAGACCTTTTCACCGGCGCTGCTGGTTCGAAACAGTTGGGCCTCGAGCAGGACATGGCGCCAGTGCGGCCGGCCCGCCCAATCCGTGTGGATCAATAACTCATCGGCCAGCGCCGCCTTGAGGTAGCGGGCATGGACCTCAAGATCCGCGCCCGAGCGTCCTCCCAGCCGCCGCGCCTCCAGCGTCTGCAGCTCGATGAGTTGTATCAGCTGCTGGCTGAGAACCTCGGCCGCTGGCACGGCCTCTGCCTCGCTGACCTGAGCCACGGCACGGCAGGCCTGGTCAAGGACGCCGTAGAAATCCCGGAACTGCGCGCCGGGAAAGTCGACGCCCCCGGCCAGGCTAGCGCCCTGGGCTTGGGCCAGCAAGGAGTGAAGAGCAGTGGAGGTGGTCATCGGAGTCATTTGATGGCTGCGGAAAAAGGGGGGGTCAGCCCTTGACGAACAGCACCATTTCATGGGGCCGCTGCATGGCGCTGGTCTCGTTCGCATTGCTGATGACCAAGGGTTGCCCTGCCACGATGAAGCTCTCGGCCACCTCGATGGCGAACAGGGTGTAGCCCGCGCTCGATCGCAGCCCGAGTTCCGGGGCGTCTTCGATGCGGCGCCGAGCCGCGCCGAGCACCCGGCGGTCGGACAGCGCACTCCAGACGGTGCGCGAACCGATGACCGCACCGCTCATCCAAGCCACCAGGTCGCGCTCAGGCTGGCCCCGCACGCCCACCACCAGGCGGCTCCCCGGGCTGGCGGCGTCCAGCGGCAACGCGAAGGCCTCGCCGTCGAAGCCGAACACGGTGGTGCGCCACTCCTGACTGACCTCGCCGGCCAGATCTTCGAGCGCGTCGAGCACCGGCCCGATCGCGGCGGACGGGTCGTCGTGCACCCACGGCGGCGGCAGCAAGGGCACGGCACCGGGACGCAGGGTGGCCAGAGGCCCCAGCTGCGCGCACAGCGCCAGGTACAGCGCGAAGGGCGGGACGGCCGGGCCACGCAACAGCGCCTCCAGGACCGGCAAGGCCGCCACCAAGCTGCCCAGCCGCGCCTTGCCTTCCAGCATGGCCAACCGATCCTCGATGCGCGAGGACGGATCAGCGGTTTGCTTCACCAGGAAAGCCGCCTTGCTGCGTATCTGCGCGGCAAGGGCTTGCGCGCGCTGGCGTATTTCGCAGTCCGGCGGGACCTCCAGCAGCGCCGGCACATAGCCCCCCCGCTTGAAGACTTCGTTGTCCTTGCGGACCGTCATGAGCTTCAGGCACAGATAGGCCGAGGAAGGACGGGGGCCGATGGCCAGCGCCAGGTTGGGAACGGCCCGGGGGATGTCCACCGGCAAGGCCTCGGAGATCTCGTCCTCCACCGGCTCACCGAGGATGCCCCGCAGACGTGCGGGCTGGGCACTCACCCGCTGCGAGCGGGCACGGCCGACGGTCAGGTAGATGGGTAACTCCTGCGCTTCAAGCTGCGCAGCCAGCGGCGTCAGGTCCAGCGCCAGGTCGGGACCGCCCGCCTGCGGCGTCGGCCAGGTCACCGCCATGCCGTCAGGCATCACCGCCTCCAGGGAGCGCACGCGCACGAGTCCGTTGACCAGCAGGCTGGTGTCGATGTCCAGATGCCGCACCCCCCATCCCAGGGGATGCACGGCCAAGTGCTGCCAGGCGATGAGGGCGTCGACCCGCGCACTTTCCTGCTGGAAGTGCTGGGGACTGAGCAGCATGCCCTCGTGCCACTGGATGTGGGGCGCGGGCGGGGTCGGGCAGTGGGTCATGGCGGCGGTCATTTCGAGGCGGGGGCCTGGAGGTCGGCGCCCTTGAATCCCCTGGGTCCCAGCTGCAGCACATAGCCGTCGGCCTTGGGCTGCAGGCGCTGACGATGCTCGCCAGGCGGGGGGTAGCTCGCAAAGGCCAGGATGGCCAGGGCGGGCTGGTGAATCTGCGCCGAGTCGGTCAGGCTGAGGACTTGGCCGGGCACCAATTCCAGCGAGACCACACCCAACCCCTCCGGGAAGGTGCGTTGGGTGTCGCTGCGCGTCGCGAACCATTGCGCAGCCGGCGTGGCGGACAGGGTGTCCAGCAGCGCAGGATCACGGATGAAGACCAGGTCCAAGGCCACCGGGCTGTTCTGGTTGGCATCGGCGGTGGCCACCACCGTCACGCTTTTCCAGGGCGCGGCCACCGGCCGGGGCTTGCCCGCCCCCACCAGGCTGGCGCCGGCGGCGATCAGGGAATCGGTCCACTTGCCGACCGTGCTGCACCCGGTCAGGATGAGGCTCAGCGCCAGCACGGCGAGCCAGGACGCAGTCGCCAGACGAGGGTGAGGGCGTCGAGAAAGCGTTCGGGTCATGGCGTGCTGACGGTGATGGGTTCAGGCCGGGGGACGCTGGCGGCGGGTCGTGGCATCGCGGCGTCGCCCAGGCCCACGCCGATGCCTGCCAGGGCGGCAACCAGGCACGCGAAGGCCAGCAAGCTGGACAGCGCCAGGGCGCGCGGGGCCGACAAGGACACCGTCACACGCGACACCGCCGCCTGCTGGGGATCCGGGTCCGCCGCCTTGCTGGTCATCAGATCTCCAGCCACCAGGGCAGCCAGCGGTACCACGACGATCACCGACACGAGATTGCGCCAGCCGGCCGTGAGGACCTCCAGCAGCACGAAGGTCGGCAGCAGGGCCTCGAAGGGCAGTTCGAACCACGCCAGCATCAGGCCCCCCGTGGCCAGGACCCATCCGCTGGACAGCACGACACAGGCGAGCGCGGCAAGCGCTGAGGCCCCGGCGACCAGCGGCAGGTCCAGGGTGTTCAGCGGCCTGTCGTAGAGATTGGCCGTGAACACCACCAGCACACCGAAAAACAGCGCATCGCCCAGGCGCAGGAAGACGGGCAGCATCGGCGCAGCCAGATCCATGAGGTCGCGCCGAAACCCCAGGCGGTTGCACACCCCGTCGATGAGGCACGGTACCGCCGCCGAAGGGCCCGTCGAGAAGAGACAGAGCACGATGGATTCATGCACGGCACCCAGGACCCGCGTGAGGGGCAAGCCCAGGCGGACGCTGGTGACGGCGACCGCGCTGACGGTCACGCTGAGGACCGCCAGCGCGCAGGGCAGCAGGAAGGACTGCATGCGTGCCAGGAGGTCCAGGCCCAGGGCATGCACCGCCGACGCCGTCAAGGCAAACACCAGGAACGGCAGCCACACCAGCAGACGCTCGATCAGGACCTCCAAGCTGCGGTAGATACCCTGCATCAGGCCCGTGAACGCCCGGCTGCGCTCGGGGTCTTGCGCCGCGAGACCGAGACCCAGGAATGCAACGCCCGTCAGCGCGCTGACCAGGGTCTCGTAGGCCAGTGCGCGGTAGAGGTTGTCGGGCACCTTCCAATCCCAGGGCAGCGAGGGCATCTGCAGACTTGTCTCGCCCAGGAGGATCACGCTGGGAATGGGCTCGACCTCGAGCGCCCTGCCGCCCAGCAGGGCTGCGTCGTGCGATCCCAGGTCGGCCCCTGCAGCCACCCACATCGCGAACGCGCCCCCCAGGCCAGCCACCAGCGGCAGACCCAGCAGCCCCCCGCCGATCAGCCACGCGAGCCGGGGCAGCGCACGCGACTGGGCCGGCCACTGCCGCAACCCCGACCAGACGCAAATCACCAGCATCGGCAGGCCGACCATGTTGAGCAGGGCGATGGCCCCCTGCGCCGCGGCGCCCAGCCAGGCCAGCCGGGTCGGTGACCAGGCACCAAAGGCAATACCCAGCAGGACAGCGAGCAACAGCAAGGCGGGCGAGGCGGTACGGGCGGAGCGCGTCACGAGCCTCCCTCACGCGCGTAGTCGAGTGCCGCCTCGGCCAGGGCCTGCGTGCTGTCAAAAAGCATCAGACCGGTCGTGTCGCACTGTCGCGCCGCCAGTGGCAGCTCCGTGCACCCCAGGACCACGCAGGACACCCGCGCCTCGCGTGCCCGGTCCAGCACACCCTGCAGGTGCCGACCCGCCAGCGCGAGTTCACCGGCTTTCACACGGGCGATACAGGCATCAACGTCATCCTGGATGGCCAGGCGGGCGGCGTCGACGGGCAAGAGCCCGGCCGCGCGCAGCGCCACCGCATAGAAGCCCGAGTGGTAGACGCCCCGGGTCGACAGCACCAGCACCGGCGTGCCGGGCGGCTGCCGCAGGCGGGCCACACAGGCCTCACCGATGTGCAGGATGGGGGCGCGCGAGTGCGCGCACAGCTGGGAATACCAGTGGTGGGCGCTGTTGCAGGTGATGACCACCACGTCCGCCCCGCCCTGGTTCAGGAGGTCAAGCCCTTGCAGGAGGAAGGGCAAGGGATCCGGCCCCCGGCCCAGGATGGCGTCGGTCCGGTCAGGCACCTGGGGCAGGATCGCGGCCAGCACCGGGAGATGCTCCTGGTCGCGCCGGGCGGGCGTCAGGCGCACCAGCTGCGCGAGGAAATCCACCGTGGCTGCAGGACCGAGACCGCCGAGGACGCCGAGCATCCGCATGGCTACACCTCCAGCGGTGCCGGGCAGATCAGCGCCACGGCGGCACAGTTGCCGACCACGATCAGGACCGTGCGGCCCATGTCACACAGCGGTTCGACCGCCATGAACAGCACGAAGGCCGCTTCAAAGGGCAGTCCCAGGTAGCCGCTCGCGGTGCCCATCATCGAGAGCGTCACCACCCCGCTGGCGCCCGCGGACGCAAAGCCCGTCAGCAGGCAGACCACCGCCACCACCCCGATCTCGCGCATGCCCAGATCACGGCCATACAGCGCGGCGATGAACAAGGTGGCGGTGACGTAGAACAGGATGGGCCCGGTGCGCAAGAGGGCCACACTCAAGGGCACGAGCAGCTCGACCCGGGTACGGGCGAACCCCAGCTTGTCGGTCAGCGCCTCGATCATGGCGGGCATGCACACGGCACTGCTGCGGGTCACGACCGCCATGGCAAAGGGCGCCCGCAAGGCCCCCAGGACCTCGCGCCAGGGTTTGACACTGCGACGCTTGATCAGGACAGCGGCCATCGCCACCAGCAGGGCCGTGGCGAGGAAAAAACTCCCGACAAAGCCCGCCATCGGCCGGACGGCGTCGAAGCCGCCCTGCCCGATATGCGCCGCTGCCATGCAAAACAGCACGAAGGGCACGGGGTAGTTGAACCACCGGGTGAGCGTCTGGCAGGCGGCGTAGATGGTGCTCAGCGAGTCGACCAGCCCCTGGGACACCCGAACGGGCACCTGGCCCGCGGCAAACCCGAACAGGAGCGCGAACACCAGTGCCTTGAGGGTTTCGCCCTGCGCGAAGGCGGCGAAGACATTCGAGGGAATGAAGTTGCCCAGCATGTCGCGCAGGAGGACGTCCGGTTCCTTGCGCTCGTTCGGTGCCTCCTGGGCGCGCAGCTCGACCTGCGCGATGCCTTGCCGGGCGTCGCTGTGGACGATGCGGCCAAACGCCGCACGGGTCTCGGGCGAGAGGTTGGTGCCGGGTGCCGCCACTTCCGCCACGACCAGGCCGACCACGGTCACGCCGACCGCGAACGCCAGGAAGACCCAGGTCACGCGCGCCAGCGTCCTGCGGGTCGCGCCCTCTCGGAACAGACTCTGCAAGCTGAATACCACCGCCGACACCATGAAAGGCAGGACGATCATTTGCAGCAGGTCCACATAGCCTGCCGCCACGATGCCCAGGTAGTGGGCCACGCGGGGTTCCCAGGCGCCAAAGGCCGCACCCGCGGCCAGGCAGACCATCACGATCCAGGGGTTGAGGGCCCAGGCCTGCAGACGACCCAGGAAAGAAGCGGTGACGTGGTGCATGGCGGCTTCTGCTTCAGCGCAGCTCCTTGAGGGCTTCATCCACCGTCAACTTGTCGACGCGCTGGTCGATGAACTTGTTCACGAACGCCAGCAGGGTCGAGTTGCGGACACCCACTGCGACCGCGATCGCATCGATCAGGTCCTTCAGGACGACGGTCCGCAAGGTCAGGACCAGACCAGGGTCTGACTGCAGGGCGCGACGCACCTCGAACTCGTCCCGATAGGCACCGGTGATCTCGCCGCGCCGGACCGCATCGATCACGGCTGACCAGCTCGGGAAGGTCACGATCCGCGCTTTCGGGAAATTGCGCGGCGCGAAATCGGCGAACGAGGACTCGGCAATCACCCCCAGTGATCCCGTGAAATTCCGGATGACCGCAGCCATGGACCGGTCCCGCATCAGCCTGGCCAGTTCAATGCGGTTCAGCAGCAGCGCATGGTTCAGGCTGAGGTACGGGCTGGAGAAATGGACGGACAAGGCGCGCGACAGGGTGTGCGACAGCTTGCTGATTCCCAGGTCCGCCTCGCCCCGAGCGACCGTCCCGACCACCCCGTTGAAGGTGCGCGCCGAGCGGTCGATCCTCAGCGTCACGCGCAATTCCTCGGCCAGCTGGGCGGCCATCCGTACGTCGCTTCCGACCAGGCGCTGGTCTTTCATGTAGAAAAATGGCGGGTCATCGCGGCCGGCCATGGCCACCACAAGCTCCCCCCGCTGCAGGATGGCTCCGACGTCGGCAGCGACCAGGTCGCCATGGGCAAGCTGCACCATCGGGGCCTGCGCACGGCCCCACCCGCTCCAGCCGAGCCCGCTGGCCAGCAGGCCGGCCGAGACGGTCAACGCGCGCCGCCGCACCGCGCTCATGGCCGCCCCTCCGGGCGCACCTGCGGCCGATCCGCGCGGTCCGGGCCGGACGCAGACACTGCGGCAGCCGCCGGACGCACGGCCGCTTCCCGGGGCGCCTGGGACGTCACCCACTGCCGTCCGAGCTGGACTCCCAGGAGGAAGAACAACACCAGCAGCATGAGCAGGCTGGAGCCCGCCAAAAGCAGCAGGCGGGGCGTCAGGCTGAATCGGTAGTCCATCGCTTTCTTTCTTGCCAGGTCTCAGGGAATGGCGACCGTGAACTGGCCGGCCATGTCGATGCCGATGACGCCCCCCCAGGCGCATCGCAGCTTGGAGCTGTTGTTCAGTGCGGCCTGGCCGCCGATCTTCACGGTGGGGGATCCCGGCTTCCAGGGAGAGGTCGTCACAGGCAGGCAGGGCATGGGCTTGAGGCTGCCCATGGCGGCCGCCGTGGCCGCCGCGACCATCGGATTGCCCAGGGAGCGGCACATCAGGAAGGGCAGCACATTGACCAGGGGCTGGTGGTCCATGACGGTGGCGGCCGGCATGCCCGTGTACACCTTGTGCTGCGGGGCCACCACCAGGGTGGAGGGAGCGCTCCCCTTGGAGCAGCGCGTCACCGCGCCCAGGCAGGTCTGTTGTCCCATCTCAGCTCCCCCTCACCCAGTGCAGCAGTCGCTCCACCCAGGACGGCGGTGCAGCGGCGGGGGCCAGCGCCTGGCCCTGCGGATCGCGCAGGGACGGTGCGTCCAGGGGGACACCGAGCCGGTACTGACGCTCCTCCAGCAACTGACCGTCGCGGCCGTATCGGCGCACGGGCCCATGCAGCAGGTTCGCGCGGTAGGTGCTCGTCTGCATGACAGCGCCGTCCAGGTCGAAATCGGTGCATGCCCCCTCGAGCAGGCCTGCGCGGTAGTGCGACAGGCGCACACGCCGCCCCTCGTGCAGCAGTTCGCTGGGCCCCTCGAGCTTGCCCGCCCGGTAGTGCTGCCGTGAGCTGGGCCGGCCCGCCTCGTCATAGGCAACGCTCTGACCGTGCAACTGCCCATGCGAGTACTGCTGCTGGAAGGCGCAGCGCCCGTCGACATAGATCTTCATGAGGCCGTGGGGCAGGCCCCCGGCGTAGCGGCAGGTCTGGGCCACCGCACCGGCTGCGTCATACACCGTCATCGGCCCGTCCAGCTGGCCCGCCTTGTAGTGGGCGCGGACCTGCACGGTGCCGTCCTCGCCAAACTGCGCCACGGCCCCCTCGAGCAGGCCCTCGCGCTCGCCAGCCTGCAGGATCGGATGGCCCTGGGCATCGCGATGGTCGATGGGAAGCAGTACGGCGTCCATGGTCAATTGAGCTTCACCATCGCGCCCTTGATCGCGACCAAGCCGCCCCCCTCGACCTTGTGGGTGGTGTCCGCCTTGCTGGTGATCAACGGTGCCGCCAGCCCGATCTCCGCAGAGGCCTTCTGCTGAAGCTTCACGCCCGCCTTCTGGCTCAGGTTGGCGCCAGCCTGCTGGGTCAGATCGGTGCCGCTCTTGACCACCAGGGCGGCGCCGGCCTGCAGCAGGCCATCGGCGCTGGTCTTGATCGTCAGCGCGCCGCCCACCGTGATCGTGAGCTTTCCGTCCACCTTCAGCTCGTAGTCGCCCTGGACGGTGTGCCGGAAGGCGGCCTGGCTGCGGTGCGTCTCCTCCCCGCCGACGTCCACCGTCCGGGCGCCCTTGACCTTGTGGGTCTCCTGCCCCTTCTTCAGCTCCAGCTGCAGGTCGCCCTCCTCCAGCACATGGCGCTCGGCGCCCTTCTTCACCGTGGTGGCCAGCGCATGCTCGATCTCGACCTTCATGTCCTTCTGCGCATGCAGGTAGAACTCCTCGGCGTCCTTCTTGTCCTCCAGGCGCAGTTCGTTGCCGGCCTGGCCCTTCTTGGAGGAGCGGGTGCGCAGCACGGTCTGCGTCTGTGCGCCAGGCAGCGCCACCGGGGGCGCGTTCTCGCCGTTGTAGACGCAGCCGGTGACCAGCGGGCGCTGGGGGTCACCATGGAGGTAACTCACCACCACCTCCTGCCCCACCCGGGGCAGGACCCAGGCACCAAAGCCCGGGCCGGCCAGGGACTGCGCGACGCGGATCCAGGTGGAGCTCTGGTCATTGCGCTGGCCCTGGCGGTCCCAGGGGAATTGCACCTTGATGCGCCCGTGCTTGTCGGTCCAGATCTCCTCCCCGGACGGCCCGACCACCCGGGCCGTCTCGCAGCCGGACGCCCGTGCCACCGGTGTGACCAGTTCTGCCCGGAAAGGCACTTTGGCCGGGAAGGCCTCGAAGGCGTTGGAATAGGCGTCGCCCTGCACCTGGTGGTGGACACGCCGCAGGACATACGTCGTGTTCAGGGCGCTGACGAAATGCTCCTTGAGCGCAAAGCGTGTGCCCGCCGCAAGATGGCACGTGGCGCTCTCCCCGCGCAGCAGCTGCGACCGCACCTGACTGGCCTCCACCCGCAGGCGGGCTCGCGATGCGCCGGCCGCGACCGTCGCGTGGCCGGTGGCGAACTCGTAGTAGCCGCCCTCTCCCGACGAGGCCGAGTGACTCCCCGCCAGCGCCGTACTGGGCTTCTCGAAGTCATAGTCGTCGGCCGTGGCCTGCTTCAGGGCCAGCGTTCCCTCGCGTTCGAAGCGCGTCACCGCATGCAGTGGCCGGCTACCACCGGAGGGCGGGAAAAACCGCATCGACGCCGCGCCGGGGCAATCGGCGAAAGCCGAATTCGCGTCGGCCAGGACCAGGGTGTGACCGCCTTCGCTGAAGGTGAAGAAGTAGAAGATCCCGGCCTGCTCCATCAGGCGCGAGATGAAGGCCAGGGGCGACTCGTCGTACTGCACGCAGTAATCGATGGCCGGGTAGTTGCCGGTCAGCTTGGCGCTGAAGGCCACTTTCGCCTCTTGCAGGACCGACTTCACGATGGCATCCACCGGCTGGCCCTGGTAGATGCGTCGGTCTCGCGAAAGTCCCAGCAGCGACAGGCGCGGCACCAGCTGCGCCTGGTAGGTGGCGAAGTCGCGGTCATAGCCGCTGTGCACGAAACGGCTGCACAGGCCGTGCAGATGACGCCTGGCGCCGCCGCCGGCCTGCACGGTCACCGCGACGTCCTTGCCCACGATGGCGCCCGGGTCCAGGCCCAGTTTCCCCGAGCGCAAGGTCAGCGTGAAGCTGAAAAGCTCACTCAGGCCTTCACGGCCCTCCATCGCGTCGACCAGCAGATCGTCGCGGCCAAACGGCGTCTTCACCTGCACCCGGTGTCCCGCCTGCGTGAAACCGGTTCTCATGCACGCGCTCCCGGCCACGACACCGCCGCGTCATGAAAGGCGTACGTGAACTGGCCATCCGACCCCAGGCCCATATGCACCCTGTCGAACGGCCGGTGCTCGCACAGGCGCTCGAGGACCCGTGACGACAGCTGCGGCAGCACCGTCTGCGTGAGGATGAAATCGATGTTGCGGGCCCCCGAATCCACTTCGGTGCAGCGCGCGGTGATGCTGGCGGTGACGCTGTCGTCCCAGGTGAAGGCGCAGCGGTGGTTGTCCGCGAAGCGCCGCGCCAGCTGCACCAGCTTCAATCCGGCGATGCGCCGCACCTGTTCGTCGCCCAGGGGGTAGTAGGGCACGAGGACCAGCCGCCCCAGGAAGGCGGGACTGAACTGGCGCAGCAGGGCCGGCCGCAGCCGCTCCACCAGCTGTGTGGGGTCAGGCCGCTGCCCGCGTTCGCAAGCCTGCGTGATCACGTCCTGCGCCGCGTTGGAGGTGAGCAGGATGATGGTGTTGCGAAAATCGATCGTCACACCTTCGCCGTCCTCCATCGAGCCCTTGTCGAACACCTGGAAGAACAGCTCCAGCACGTCGGGGTGGGCCTTTTCCACCTCGTCGAGCAGCACCACGCTGTAGGGACGGCGACGGACGGCCTCGGTCAGCACGCCGCCCTTGCCGTAGCCGACGTAGCCGGGGGGTGCGCCTTTCAGGCTGGAGACCGAATGGGCCTCCTGGAACTCCGACAGGTTGATGACGATCAGATTGCGTTCGCCGCCGTACAGGGTGTCGGCCACGGCGCAGGCGGTTTCCGTCTTGCCGACGCCCGAGGGGCCGACCAGCAGGAACACGCCGACCGGCTTGCCGGGATCGTCCAGGTCGGCGCGGAAGGTGCGCACCCGCCGCGCGATGGCATCCAGCGCAGCGTCCTGGCCCACGACACGCTCGGCCAGCTTCTCCCGCAGGTGCAGCACGGTGTGGATCTCGTCGGCCATCATCTTGCCCACGGGAATGCCGGTCCATCCGGAAATGACATCCGCCACGGCGTGCGCGTCGACGTACAGGGGCACCAGCGGCTCGTCGGCCTGGATCGCCTCCAGGCCTTTCTGCAGGCGCTGCAATTGCGCCGCGCGGGAGGCTCGCTCCTCATCATCCGCACCGTCGGCCAAGGCACCCTGGGCGATCGCGCGGCGCAGCGCCAGGATCTCCTGCACCGCACGGCGTTCGTCGGCCAGCTTGTCACGCAGGTGCGCCTGGCGCGCCTGGTGCCGCGCCAGCGCCGTCTCCAGGTCCGCGATCTGCGCGTCCCGCGGCTCGCCACGCGCCTGGGCCTGGCGCGCCAGCCGCAGTTCCTCGGTGCACAGCGCAATCTCCCGCCCTGCCGCCTCGAGGGGCCAGGGCTCGCCCGACAAGCCCACCGCCACCCGGGCGCAGGCGGTATCGAGCACGCTGATCGCCTTGTCCGGCAGTTGCCGTCCGGAGATGTAGCGGTGCGACAGGCGCACGGCATCCTGGACCGCCGCGTCGACGATTTCCACGCCGTGGTGCCGTTCCAGGGTGGCGGTCATCCCGCGCAACATCTCCACGGCCACGTCGGGCGCGGGTTCATCCACCTTCACCACCTGGAAGCGGCGCGCCAGCGCCGGGTCCCGCTCCACGTACTTCTTGTATTCCGCCCAGGTGGTGGCGGCAATGGTGCGCAGCTCGCCGCGCGCCAGGGCGGGCTTGAGCAGGTTGGCCGCATCGCCCTGCCCCTCCGAGCCGCCCGCGCCAATCAGCTGGTGAGCCTCGTCGATGAACAGAATGATGGGGGCGGCCGAGGCCCTCACCTCGGCGATGACGGACTTCAGGCGGTTCTCGAACTCGCCCTTGATGCCGGCGCCCGCCTGCAGCAGGCCCAGGTCCAGGGTCCGCACCGTCACCCCGGTCAGCGCGGGCGGCACCCGGCCCTGCACCACGCGCTGGGCGAAGCCCTCGACGACCGCCGTCTTGCCCACGCCCGCCTCGCCAGTGAGGATCGGGTTGTTCTGGCGCCGCCGCAGCAGGATGTCGATGATCTGGCGGATCTCCTCGTCGCGCCCGCGGATCGGGTCGACGCGCCCCTCGCGGGCCTGCGCCGTCAGGTCGATCGTGAACTGATCAAGCGCAGGGGTGGCGCCGCCGCGCGCCGGGCGGTCCTCGGGCATGCGTGCCGCCGCATCAGGCAGCGCGCCCCCCGCGGGGTTGACGCCCATGCCCCCGGGTGAACTGGCGCCGGCATCTTCCGAGGAAAAGGACAACAGTCCCGCCAGCTCCTGGCGCAAGACCTCGCGCGGGATCTCCAGCAAGGCGGGGGCGATCTCCAGCAGCACGCCGCGCAGGCTGTCCACCTCGAGCAACGCCAGCATCACCGTCCCCGATCGCACCTGCTGCTGCCCCATCAGCATCGCGCTGAGGAGCCAGGCCTCCTGGAACAGGGGCGCGAAGTGCGGAGAAAGCGCCGGCGTGCGCGCATTCCCGCGCTTGAACCGGTCCAGGCCTTGCTGCAATTGCCCCGTGACCTGGCTCCCCTCGATGGCAAATCGCCGCAGCACCTGCTGCACGTCCGGCGCAGGCCCCTCCATCAGCACCATCAGCAGGTGCTCGAGCTCGACGTTGTAGTGCGTGTGCTTCACGCACAGTTCGGCCGCCTGCGCCATCGCCCGCTTGCACTCGGGATTCAGGCGCGACAGGAGCGTGCGGATGTCAATGTCCATGGACCGTTCCTTGCGCACGAACCAGGAACCGGGGCGCCTGCAGGCGGGCCAGGCCGCATTTCTGCGTGCCCGTGCCGGGTCGTGCCGCCAGCCAGGACGACAGGCCCAGGCGGGTCAAGCCACCCGCACCGGCCTGAGCCCGCACACCCAGGCGAGAGGTCGGCGCGCCCCGGACCGGCACCCGCAGTTGCACCTGGGTGTCGCGCTGCTGGTGGCGCGCCACCAGCCAGGCCAACAAGCCATGCATCGGCCCTCCGGGCAACAGGGCCTCGAACTGCGCAAGCGGGAGCGCCGGCGTGGACAGTTCGATCCCGGCGATGGGACTCCAGGCCCGCGTGCCCAGCGCTGCACCCGTCCCGAGGGCACGGCCCGCAGGCGCGGCGTTCGCGCTGCGCGCTGCGAGCCGGGCCTGGGTCTCGGGCGTCAGCGCGTGCCAGCGCCCGACGAAGTCGCGCCCCTGCACGCGCACACCCAGCCGGTCACGCAGCAGTGCAAGCAGCGAGGCCATCGAACGCGGCGCCGCGCCTTGCAGGCCGGCATGCCGCAGCCAGGCGGGTTGTCCGCCCGGCGCACGGGCGCCCTCGCCCCGGCCCAGGCCCGACAAGGCGTCGAGCACCCGCAGCACCGGCGCGGCCTCGACCGGCTCGGGCGCCAGGGCCACCCGGTGCTTGCGGCGTGCGCGGTACAGGAATGCGAGCAGGCGCTGCTGGAAGATGTCCAGCAACGCCAGTCCCGCCGGATGACGCGCGCGCTGCGCCTGCAACAGCAGCTCGGTGAAGACGAGGGGCAAGGGCCCTTGCGCACCGGCCAGGGTCATCGCGGCCGAGGACAGCGTCAGCGCGGGGCCGGGCTGGCGGCTCGCGCCGAGGGCATGGATGTCACTGGGCGGGAACTCCAGGCCCACATGGCCTGACAGGCGCACCGCCTCGTCCAGGCCGAGGGAGCCACCCACCGGCTTGCGGGCGGGCTCGGCCCGCTCCAGCAGGTGCAGCGCCTGGAACAGGTCAAAGCCCTGCGGGCGCTCGATCAGGCGTTCGATCAGACCAGGCATTGACGTCCACTCATTGCCGGCCAGCGTTTCACCGTCTCGTTGCCCTGGCGCAGCGTGAGACGGACAAAGGAATTGGCCGAGGTGTAGAGCGCGAAAAACCGTGACAGCACACCGGCCAGCACCACGGGGGAATTGCCCACGAAGGCCTCGGGCTCGATCACCAGCGTGACGTCGGTGCCCAGGCAGTGCCCGCTCCAGGCCTGCGTGCCGATGCGCGCCGTGGCCTTGGCGGCCTGCACGTCCCGAATCCCGCGCACCTGGGCCTGGTCCCGTGCGCTTTCGCCGGCGAACAGCATCAGCATCTGGCGCAGGGTATGGGCACCGCTCGTCCCGTCAGCCAGCGAGCGGTGGTTCAACCGCAAAAGCGAGACCAGGGCCCACTGCGCCTGGCTTCCCAGCAGCGGATCGCGCGCGGCGCTGGGCGCATACAGGGCGTGGATCCGGGTGGACGTGGACACCCCTTCTCCGAAGAACCGGGCGCCAGGGGTGAGTTGTTCGGCCAGACGCCGGTTGGTGCATAGCAGGCGGGCGTACACCACCGGCTCACGGGGCTCGGACCGCACGTCGCTGCGGTCGACGAAGCTGACGTAGACGTCGGTGCCCGCGATGTCGCGGCGCAGGCTTTTTTCCCGGCGAATCGTCCAGAACAGGTTCGAATGGCCGGCCGCACCTTCCTGGGGCTCGGCATAGACGCTCGGAATCTCCTGGGGGCGGTCGGATCCCGGATCGGAGGCGATCACCGCCTGGACCGAATGCACCTCCGTCACCGCGTCGCGCTGCAGGTCAGGCATCAGGAGGTATTCATGGCGTCGGTGATCGATGACCACCGGCTCGCTGGTCTGCGTGAACAGATTGACCGCGGGCACGCAGCCCAGAAGAAAGTTGGCCGCTGACAGCAGCGGGATCACCGGGGCGCTGCGGTCGAACACCAGGCGCAACGAGAACCCGGCGCCGCTGCCCAGCTTCCCGCGCAGGCCACGCACATCGAAAAACTGGAACTTGCGCGGGAAGGCGAAATACTCCTGCAGCAGCCCGTAGGCAGGATGCGCATGCGTCGGCTGCTCCAACACCTCCTGACCTTCGTCGAACCCGACCTCCACCAGACTGGCGGGCGCCAGGGGCAGGCAGGTGCCATCTGCCGCCAGCACCTGCACCGACTCCAGGCCGGTGACCAACAGTTCGTGCAAGGGCATGGTGACCAGCAGGTCCCCGCCCAGATGCAGCCGCAGCACGTCCATCTCGAGTTCGCTCGCCAGCACGCCCGGCGCGCACGCCACCTCCAGCCGCAGCGTGCGCGGGTCCTCCATGCACACCCGCGCGACCTGCAAGGGCCACAGGGTCAGGTCCCAGGCCGTGCGCAGGCGGCAGGTCTCGCCGCTGGCCGCCGTGGTGGACAGCGCCGTGCCGCGGGGCACCTGCAGTCCGGCCGTCACCTTGCCCTGCGAGGGATCGAGGGTCATCTGCACCACCGTCATGGATGCCACGGGTTGCGTGAGGCCGGGACAGAGGTTGTCCAGCAGGCTGGCCGCGACCGAGGGGAACTCGCGGTCCAGTTCGCGGTGCACGCGCGCAGTGAGGAACGCCACCGCCTCGATCAGGCGCTCGGTGTGCGGATCGGGCGACTCGGCGCCCGTGAGGTCCAGGCGCTGGGCGACCTTCGGAAATCGGGCGGCGAAGTCCGCCGCCTGCACCCGCAGATAAGCCAGCTCGCGCCGGTAGTACTCGAGGAGATCGTCCTGGGTATTCATGGTCAGGCCAGCGTCTGGGGCACCGGGTCGTCCAGGCCGATCTCGAAATCCACGCGTTGCAGGATGCGATCCGTGAGGACCTCCCCTGAAATGGCCAGCCACGCCCGTCCAGGCTGCTGCAGGTCCGGGCGCGCCGTGACGCGCACGCCGGACAGGCGGGGCTCGTACAGTGAAATACCGTGCGCCACAACCTGGGCGAGGACCTGCAGATCGGTCTCGGAACCCGCACAAAGTCCCATCACGTCGGGCAAACCGTACTGCAGCACCGTGCCCTCACCGGCCAGGAACTGGGGGAGCGTCTGGCCGTTGCGGGTATTGAGCAGGCGCTGCAAGTCACGCCGCAACGATTCCCGCAGCGCGCCACCCGCCTGCAGGCGCGACGGATCCTGCTCGCACAACCTGTCAAAGAAAGGAACGTACGACGCCCTGGCGAAGGTGGACACGGTGCGCCCTCATGACAGCTGGCGAGAAGAAGGGATTGCGCAATCTGCTGCGAGCACACGCGCGTCAGGCAGCCTTCATTTCCTCCAGATCCCAGTTCCAGGTGCCGGTGCCCTTGGCCGTCGAATCGGACTGCTGCTGGGTGAAGTCGCACTTCAGGGCCGTGAAGTTGAGCGTGAAGGAATCCGAGGGAATGCCGCCACCGCCCGAGGTGCTCATGCTGGAAATCATGGCGTTGGTCATTTCGTAGGTGAAGAAATTCATGAACTTGCCGTTCTCCACCCGGCCCACATACAGCTTGGCCTTGCCCAGCTTGGTGCCCTGGCTGCAGGCCTTGAACATCTCGGTCGTGGCCAGATCCGACATCTTTTGCAGGGACATTTCCGAGAACACCGGCCGGCCCGCCGTACGCTCGGTGTTGGCGACGTCACCCTGCATCGGGATGGCGACGCTGTGGGAATAACTCAGGACAATGATCTTGTCCGTGTACCCGGTGATCTGGCAATTGCCCTTGATGGTGCTGCCCAGATCGAGAATCAAAACGTCAGACATGCATGCGCTCCTAGGTGCTTAAAAGAGCCCCGGACGCCGAGCGCCCAGGGAGGGTGCGACAGATCAGGCCGCTGCGGCTGGCAGTTGGGCCACCAGACGGATCGAGGTGGTCAGTTCTTCCATCTGGAAGTGGGGCCGCAGGAAGACGGTGGCCGAGTACGCGCCCGGCTTGCCCGCCACCTCCGTCACATCGACGCGCCCTTCGGCCAGGGGAAACCGTGCCTTTTCGCCCTGCGTGGCGCTCGGGCTCAGGAGCACGTAATCGCTGATCCAGGTGTTGAGGTAGTTCTCGACGCTCGCACGCGTCTGGAAGCTGCCCACCTTGTCGCGCATGATCACCTTGATGTAGTGCGCAAAGCGTGAGGCGGCCAGCAGGTACGGCAGGCGCGAGGACAGCGCCGAATTGGCGTTGGCCGCATCCAGGTTGTAGGCCTTGGGCTTGTTGACGGTCTGGCCGCCGAAGAAGGCCGCGAAGTTCGAGCCCTTGGAATTGACCACCGCGATGAAGCCCAGGTCGTTGAGCTCCTTTTCGCGCCGGTCGGTGATCGTCACCTCTGTCGGGCACTTGAGGACCACGTCGCCCTCGTCCGTCTTGAAGGCGTGGGCCGTCATGTTCTCGACCTTCCCGCCGCCTTCGACGCCGCGGATGGCTGTCGTCCAGTTGTATTTGGCAAAGGCGTCGGTGATGCGCAGGCCCAGCTGGTAGGCCGCGTTCGCCCACAGGTACTTGCCATGGTCCTTGCCGTCGACGTCTTCCTCGAAGTTGAAGCCCTCGACCGGGTGGGTCGCGGCGCCATAGGGCAGGCGCGCCGCGTAACGCGGAAGCACCAGCGAGACATAACGCGAATCCTCGGAGTCGCGAAAGCCGCGCCAGGTCGCCAGCTCCGCGCTCTCGAAGATCTTGGACATGTCGCGCGGCACCCCCAGTTCGGTGAAGGAGGTCATGCCGAACATCGAGGGGCTGGCGGCGGCGATGAAGGGGGCATGGGCCGCGGCAGCCACCTTGGAGATGCGTTGCAACAGCGCGATGTCCTGCGGGTGGCGACCGAAGGTGTAGTCGCCAATCAGCAGCGAATACGGGTTGCCGCCGAAGGTGCCGTACTCCTCCTCGTAGACCTTCTTGAACAGGACGCTCATGTCGTGATCGACGGCGGTCTCCAGGTCCTTCAGGAGTTCCTTCTTGGAGACATTGAGCAGGCGCAGCTTCAGCTGGGGACCGGTCTCGGTGCCATACACCATGTCATGCAGCCCGCGCCAGGACGCTTCCAGCGCCTGGAAGTCGGGGTGGTGCAGGATGGCATTGAGCTGGTCGGTGAGGATCTTGTCGATGGCGGCGACCCGCTCGTTGATCATGGCGACCACGCCCTTGTCGGGCGCAGCCTTCATGCCCTCGTCGAGGATCTGGGTGGCGAACTGGCCCAGGAGCTTCTTGGCGTAATCGCTCTGGGAAGGCTCGACGGCCATCTTGCCTTCCTGGACGATGCGATCCAGGAGGGTGAGTTCTGCGGTGGCAGTGGCGGCACCACCGGCTTCGGCTTCGGTTTCAGTGGACATGTCGTGGGCTCTGGCTAGGTTGATGGAGTGCGGACCCGGGCCTCTCAGGCCGCAGCAGCTGCGGGTTCGTCAGCGCCCTTGAGCGCCTTGAGGTCCTCGGTGTTCTGCAGGATGTTCTCGAGCAGTGCGTCGAGTTCGTCGTTGCCATCGAGCTTGCCCAGGAGGTCACGCAGCTGCTGACGCGCCTCGACCAGCTTGGCCAGGCGGGGAATCTGGCGAGCGACGGCCTCGGGGTGGAACTGGTCGAAATCGGTGAAATGGAGCTCGACCTTCAGGTTGCCCTCGCCCTTGTAGGTATCGGGCACCGACAGGTCCAGGCGTGGCGCGATCTTGGCCATCACCGCATTGAAGTTGTCCCGGTCGATCTCGACGAAGCGCCGCTCCTTCAGCTTGGGCGGGGGCACCAGGGGCTGCCCGGACAGGTCGGCCATCAGGCCCACCACCAGGGGCAGTTCCTTTTTCTCCACGGCATCGCCGATTTCCACGTCATAGGTGATCTGCACGCGGGGCGGGCGATTGCGGCCCATCCACTTTTGAAGACTGTCTGACATTCGCGTCCTTCGATAGAGCGGGTCTGAGGGGAGACGGACGTCCACCGGACTGCGTGGTGCACCGTCGCTTCGCAGCGCTGTCGACATGTATCGGCAACATTGCGTAAGTCATGCTAGTTCAGTCGAATGTCAGGTTCAATCTTAGGTTCTTATTTTTTACGTTTTCGGGTGGAGATGTAGTGGTTTGAATTTACGAATACCACGTGCGGCAGCGCATCCGGCCTTCGGTTAAGGCACGCGCTATTCGCTCGTCAAGCAAGGTGAATCAGGGGGCGGCGGCGGCAATTGCGCCCAGAAAAAACCCGCCAGAGCGGCGGGTTCGGTGAGGTGGTCGGAGCGATAGGATTCGAACCTACGACCCTCTGGTCCCAAACCAGATGCGCTACCAGACTGCGCTACGCTCCGACGCCGTTATTTTACCGGCCGTGCGCCGTGCGCAACGCCGAATCTGCCTGCCGGGTCACGGCCCCTCGCGGACGGTCCGTTCGGGGGCGCAGCGTCACCGAGGGTTAGCCATGTAACGGCCCCTCAGGCCCATCGTGCACAATCGGCCGCGTCCTACTGACCGCCTGAAGGAGACTTCCATGACCTCACGCCGCCTCGTTCTGTCCCGGGGTGCCGCCCTCGTGGGCGCTGCCTCCACCGGCCTGCTGCTGCCCCAGATCGCGCGCGCGCAGTCCAACAAGATCCGCGTCGGCCTGATGCTGCCCTACACCGGCACCTTCGCCCAGTTGGGCGTCGCCATCGAGAACGGTGTGCGCATGGCGATCGACGAGCGCGGTGGCAAGCTCGGCGGCCGCGAGATCGAGTGGTTCAAGGTCGATGACGAGTCCGAACCGTCCAAGGGCGTGGAGAACGCCAACCGCCTGGTGCAGCGTGACAAGGTCGATGTCCTGATCGGCACCGTGCATTCGGGCGTGCAAATGGGCATCCAGCGCGTCGCGCGGGAGTCTGGCGTCCTGAACCTGATTCCCAATGCCGGCGTGCACGCCGCCACGCGCGCCCTGTGCGCGCCCAACGTGTTCCGCACCTCCTTCTCCAACAGCCAGCCGACCATGGCGCTGGGCAAGCCCATGATGGACAAGGGCCTGAAGAAGGCCGTGTGGATCACCTGGAAATATGCGGCGGGCGACGAGGCCTTCGAGGGCTTCAAGGACAGCTACACCAAGGCTGGCGGCACCATCCTCAAGGAGCTGAGCTTGCCCTTCCCGAACGTCGAGTTCCAGGCGCTCCTCACCGAGATCGCCTCCCTCAAGCCCGACGCCGTGGCCTGCTTCTTCGCCGGCGGCGGTGCGGCCAAGTTCATCCGCGACTACGCCGCGGCGGGCCTCAAGGACCGCATCCCGCTGTGGGGTTCGGGCTTCCTCACCGAAGGCGTGCTCGATGCCGCAGGCGCCGCAGCCGACGGTGTCATGACCACGCTGCATTACAGCGACTCGCTGGACACGGCCCGCAACAAGCAGTTCCGGCTGAACTACGCCAAGGGGTTCCGTATGCAGCCCGACGTCTACGCCGTGCAGGGCTACGACACCGGCCTGCTGCTCTCGCAGGGCCTGGCCGCCGTCAAGGGCGACATCGCGAACAAGCAGGCCTTGTACGCCGCGCTCGAATCGCAGTCCATCGACAGCCCGCGCGGCAAGTGGACCATGAGCAAGTCGCACAACCCGATCCAGGACATGTACCTGCGCCGCGTCGAGAACAAGGAGAACAAGGTGCTGGGCATCGCCGCCAAGGCCTTGGCCGACTCCGGCGCCGGCTGCCGTATGGGCTGACCGCCGCGCCATCCTTTTCGAACAAGCGCGATGGTCGAAGCGGCGGAAGGACTCCGCCGCTTTTGTTTTCAGAGTCGACATGAGCCTCGAGAATTTCCTGATCCAACTCCTGAACAGCGTGCAGTACGGCCTGCTGCTGTTCATGCTGGCTGCCGGCCTCACGCTGATCTTCGGCATCATGGGCGTGGTCAACCTCGCCCATGGCAGCTTCTACATGCTGGGGGCCTACCTGGCCTGGTGGCTGGCACGCAACCTGGGCAGCCTCACCCTCGCCATCCTCGTGGGCGCGGTCCTGGCCGTCATCCTGGGGCTGCTGCTGGAAAAACTCCTGTTCCGGCACTTCTACCACCGCGACCACCTCGATCAGGTGCTGCTCACCTTCGGCCTGATCTACATCTTCGAGGAGTCCCGCTCGCTGCTGTGGGGCGATGACGTGCACGGCGTGGAGATTCCCGCGCAACTGGCCGCGTCCATCCCGCTCACCGACAACCTGTCCTACCCGGTGTACCGCCTCTTCATGTCGGGCGTGTGCATCGTGCTGGCCCTGGGCCTGTACTTCCTGATTTCGCGCACCCGTCTGGGCATGAAGATCCGCGCCGGCGCCTTCAACCGCGACATGACCGAGGCCCTGGGCATCAACATCCGACGCATCCACGCCATCGTCTTCGCGCTGGGTGTGGGCCTGGCCACCGTGGCGGGCATGATCGCCGCGCCGATCTCCAGCGTCTATCCGAACATGGGCTCGCAGGTCCTGATCATGTGCTTCGTGGTGGTGGTGATCGGCGGCATCGGCTCGGTGCGCGGGGCCCTCATCTCTGCGCTGCTGGTGGGCCTGGTCGACACCTTCGGCAAGGTGCTGGTGCCTGCCCTGTCCGGGATGCTGGTGTACATGCTCATGGCCGCTGTGCTGCTGTGGAAACCGGAAGGCCTGTTCAAGCAATGAGCGCCGCCAAAGCCCATCTCGAAGCCCTGCCCGCCGGCGTGCAGGTCGCCCTGGCCCTGGGCCTGGTCGCCCTGGCCGCCTTTCCCTTCTTCGGCACCGAGTTCTATGCGCAGATGGTGGCGCGCATGATGATCCTGGCGATCTTCGCCATGAGCCTGGACCTGCTGCTCGGGGTCACCGGCCTGGTGTCGCTGGGGCATGCCGCGTACTTTGGCCTGGCCGGTTACGCGCTGGCCTTCCTCACGCCCGAAACGGGTCCGGCCAGCCTGTGGTGGACGCTGCCGGTGGCGGTGGGCGCCTCGGCCCTGGCGGCCCTGGTGATCGGCTTTTTCGTGGTGCGCACGCACGGCATCTACTTCATCATGGTCACCATGGCCTTTGCGCAGATGGTGTTCTACCTCTTCTTCGACAACAAGCCGCTGGGCGGCTCCGACGGCCTCTACATCAACTTCCGTCCCGATGCCGGTTTCTTCGACCTCGAGAGCAAGCGCGTCTTCTACTACTTCACGCTCTTTTGCCTGGTGGCGGTGTACGTGTTCCTGCGCCGCCTGCTGTGGAGCCCGTTCGGGCGCGTGCTGGCCGGCATCCGCGTCAACGAACACCGCATGCGCGCCATGGGCTACGGCACCTTCGGCTACAAACTCGCAGCCTTCACCCTGGGCGGTGCGCTGGCGGGCTTGGCGGGCTTCCTGGGCGCGATGCAGACCGGCTTCGTCAACCCCGAGCTCCTGGGCTTTCACCTGAGCGCGCACGCGATCATGATGGTGATCCTGGGCGGCATCGGCAACTTCGCGGGTGCCATCATCGGCGCCTTCGCGTTCGAGTATCTGCTGCACGCCTTCAAGGACCTGCCCGCCATCGGCGGCTTCAACACCGGCAAGCACTGGCAGCTGTGGATGGGCCTGTTCATCGTGGCGGTGATCATCCTGGCGCCACGCGGGCTGCTCGGGCTGGCGGCCCGAGCGCTGCGTCGCAAGGAGGACGGCCATGACTGAGACGGTCCTGTTCTCCGCCCGCCACCTGACCAAGCGCTTTGGCGGCCTGGCCGCCGTCAACGACGTCTCCGTCGACCTCTGGCGCGGGCGCATCCATGCGGTCATCGGCCCCAATGGCGCGGGCAAGTCCACCCTCACCCACCTGCTCTCGGGCGACCTCGCACCCACGGCCGGCTCGATCCAACTGGGCGACACCGACATCACCGGCTGGACGCCCGAGCGCATCTCGCGCAGCGGCCTGGGCCGCAGCTACCAGAAGACCAACATCTTCCTGCCCTTCACCGTCTGGGAGAACGTGCGACTGGCGGCTCAGTCCCGGGCACCGCACGCCACGCGCTGGCTGCGCCGCGCCACGGCCTTTGCCGACACCAACACCCGCGCCGAGCGCGCACTCGAACTGGCGGGCCTTGTGCACCGCCGCGACATGATCGCCGGCGCCATCAGCCACGGCGAGCAGCGCCAGCTGGAGGTCGCCATGACCCTGGCCACCGAGCCGCAGGTGATCCTTTTGGACGAGCCGCTCGCAGGCATGGGTACGGTCGAAGCCGAGCGCATGGTGGAACTCCTGCAGCGCCTGAAGGCCGACCACGCGGTCATGCTGGTCGAACACGATATGGATGCTGTCTTTGCGCTGGCCGACCGGCTGACGGTGATGGTCAACGGGCAGGTGATCGCCAGTGGCACGCCCGACGCGATCCGCAATGACGCGAACGTTCAGGCGGCCTACCTCGGGGAGGAACACTGAATGTCCGACCTCCTGATCGACGCGCGCAGCCTGCACACCTACTACGGCCAGAGCCACATCCTGCGCGGCATCGACTTCCAGGTCGGTCGCGGCGAGACGATCGGCCTCATGGGGCGCAACGGCATGGGCAAGAGCACCCTGCTCAAAAGCCTGATGGGCCTGGTCAAGCCCCGCGGTGGCAGCGTCACCATCTGCGGGCGCGAGATGACCGGCGCCGCGCCCTACGAGATCGCGCAATTGGGCATCGCCTATGTGCCTGAGGGTCGCGGCATTTTTGGCAACCTGAGCGTGGTCGAGAACCTCAAGATGGCCGCCCGCCCCGGTACCCGCGGCCAGCGTGACTGGACCTATGAGCGCGTGCTCGAGACCTTCCCGCGCCTGGCCGAGCGCCTGGGCCACGGCGGGCAGCAACTCTCCGGCGGCGAGCAGCAGATGCTCACCATCGGCCGCGCCCTCATGACCAACCCCGACGTGTTGATCCTGGACGAGGCCACCGAGGGCCTGGCCCCCCTGATCGCCCGGGAGATCTGGCGCATCTGCGACCTGATCAAGCAAAGCGGCATTTCCAGCGTCATCGTGGACAAGAACTGGAAGCATGTGACACAGGTCACCGACCGCAACATCATCCTGGTCAAGGGCGAGGTGGTGTATGCGGGCAGCTCGCAGGACCTGCGCGCCAACCCGCAGATCCTGGAGCAGCACCTGGGCGTGTGAGCCCAGGCGAGTGTCCGCGCGGTCCCGGCGCGGACCCCGCCTGCTCACGCCTTACTCCAGCGAGATCTTCGCGTACGCCGCCACCTTCTTCCACTGCGCTGCGTCGGCCTGCATGAAGGCATTCATCGCCTGCGCATTGGCCCAGGTCGGCTCGGCGCCCGCCCGTTGCATGGCCGCCTTCACCTCGGCCTGTCCGGCCACGCGCTCGAGCGCCTGCTCGATCTTTTGCAGCACCGGGGCCGGCACGCCCGCAGGCGCGGCCAGGCCAAACCAGGCGAAGACCTGGTAGCCCTTGAGACCCGCCTCCTCCATCGTCGGCACGTTGGGCAGCACGCTGCTTCGCTGCGGCGTGGTCACCGCCAGGGCCTTGAGCTTGCCGCCCTGGATCAGACCCAGCGCCGAAGGCAGGTTGTCGAACATCAGGTTCACCTCGCCCGCGATCACACCGGTCAGGCCGGCCGCCGCACCGCGATAAGGAATGTGCGTGATGAACAGGCCCGCCTGGCTCTTGTACAACTCAGCGCTCAGGTGCAGGGAGGTACCCTGGCCGTTGGAGGCGTAGTTCAACTGCCCGGGACGCGATTTCGCCCGCGCGGTCAGGTCGGCCAGCGAGTTGATGTTGGCCGCGGGGTTGACCACCAGCACGTTGGGCACGCGCCCCAGCAACCCGATCGGCACGATCTGCTCGGGCCGGTACGGCAGCTTGGCATACAGCGCAGGGCTGATGGTCAGGGGCGGTGATGCCATGAGCAAGGTGTAGCCATCGGGGGCCGCACGTGCGGCCTCGGCCGCGCCCAGGTTCCCGCCAGCGCCCGGCTTGTTGTCGATCACCACCGGCTGCCCCAGCTCCTGGGCCAGCTTGGGCGCCACCAGGCGCGCCATGTTGTCGATCAGGCCGCCGGGCGGAAAGGGTACGACCAGCTTCACAGGCCGGGCGGGCCAGTCCTGCGCGTGGCCGGCGGGCGCGAGCCAAGGGGTGATCGACATCAGGGCGGCGGCCAGCCAGCGTCTGCGTTGCATCCAGGTCTCCTTTGTGTGTTTTCCCCGATCATGCCCGTCACCGCCGGCCCGAACCATAGGGGGAACACCGCCTGAAGCCCCAAAGCCCGGAGTGCAGGGGGAATCTTGATAAAGTCGGCGTCACGGCCACCGCGCGCACGCGGCCCCGGCCTTCCCACCTTCCCAACTTTCCAGGACCTGCCGTGCCCCGTACCGTCCAATGCATCAAACTCGGCCGCGAAGCCGAGGGTCTCGACTTCCCCCCCTACCCCGGCGAGATCGGCAAGCGCATCTTCGACAGCGTGAGCAAGGAAGCCTGGGCGGGTTGGCTCAAGCACCAGACCATGCTGGTGAACGAGAACCGCCTGAACCTGGCCGACCAGCGCGCGCGTGAGTACCTCAAGCGCCAGATGGAAGCCCACTTCTTCGGCGGCGGCGCCGACCAGGCCGCCGGCTACGTCCCGCCCAGCGCCTGACACCTGAGGCCTTGCGGGTGACCACGCAGGTGGCGGCGCCGGCCTTCCCTGCGCCCGGTGAGGCCCTCGTCATCGGCGGCGGCCTGGCGGGCGCTGCCGCCGCCGCAGCCCTGGCTGCTCGCGGCTGGCGTGTGCAGGTGCTCGACGCCGCAACCGAGCCCGCCAGCGGCGCCTCGGCCCTGCCTGCGGGCCTGATGGCCCCCCACCTCTCGGGCGACGACAACCTTCTCTCCCAACTCTCGCGCCATGGCGTGCAGGCCACCTGGCGCCACGCGCAGCGCCTGCTGCGCGAGGGCTTCGACTGGGGCGGCACCGGCACGCTCGAGCACCGGGTGAAGTCCGGACGCCGCGTGCCTCCGGTGGCCGGCAGCGCCGGCGCCTGGCACCGCGACGCCAGCCCCGCGCAGCGCGCCGCGGCCGGACTGCCCGAGGATGCGGTCGCCGTGTGGCATCCGCATGCCGCGTGGATCCGGCCGGCCGCCCTGGTCCGCGCCTGGCTGGACCACCCTGCGATCACCTGGCGCGGCGGCGTGCGCGTGGCCGACCTGCAGCGGCAGGGCGCGGGCTGGCAGGCGCTCGGCGCGGACGGCCGGCAAGCAGGCAGCGCGCCGCTTGCCGTCATCGCCGCCGCCCTGGGGTCGGGGCCGCTGTCCGCAGGGCGCCTGGCCCTGCACGCCGTCAGGGGCCAGGTGTCCTGGGGCCTGCAGCCAACGGCCCTGGGACTGCCTGGCTTTTCCATCAATGGCAACGGCCACCTCCTGACCCACATCCCCACGCCGGAAGGCCCGGCCTGGATCAGCGGATCCACCTACGGCCGGGGCGACACCGGCACCGACGAACGCGCAGCGGACCATGCCGAGAACCTCGCGCGCCTGCGCACCCTCGTGCCCGCCCTGGCCGAGCGCCTCGCCCCTGAATTCGAGTCAGGCCGCGTGCGTGCCTGGACCGGCGTGCGCTGCGCCAGCACCGACCGCCGCCCCCTGGTGGGTCCGCTCGAGCCGGGCCTGTGGGTCACCACCGCCATGGGTTCACGCGGGCTGACCTTTGCCGCGCTCTGCGCCGACCTGCTGGCGGCCCGCCTGCACGGCGAACCCCCGCCCCTGCCGCCGACCCTCGCGGCCGCCCTCGACGTGGCCCGCCAGCGGCCCTGACCGCCTTATCCAGACTGCCGGCCGGATCGCCCGGAAAGCCGCGCCAATCCTGGCGAATATGCATATCCGGATAAGGCGCGGACAAAAAGTTAGTTTGGATTCATAAGCCGCACGCCTACAGTCGCGGCCCATGTATCAGTACACCGAGTTCGACCGTCAATTCGTGCGCGCGCGCGCAGCCCAGTACCGCGACCAGCTGGAGCGGCGCCTGAACGGCCAGCTGGCCGAAGAGGAGTTCCGCCCCCTGCGCCTGCAAAACGGCTGGTACATCCAGCGCTTCGCTCCCATGCTGCGGGTCGCCGTCCCCTACGGCGAGATCGCCAGCCGCCAGCTGCGCGCGCTGGCCCGCATCGCGCGCGACTACGACCAGCCCTCGGCCGAGGTCTTCGAGGGCGCCCGTCAGCGCCAGGATTCCCTCGGCCCGGTGCCCCTGCCCGGCGGCGGCTTCGCGCACTCGCGCCTGACGGTGGGCTACGGCCACTTCACCACCCGCCAGAACGTGCAGTTCAACTGGATCCCCCTGGAGAAGAGCGCCGACGTGATGGACCTCCTGGCCAGTGTCGACATGCACGGCATCCAGACCAGCGGCAACTGCATCCGCAACATCACCACCGACGAACTCGCCGGCATCGCCCCCGACGAAGTGGCCGACCCCCGCCCTTGGTGCGAAATCATCCGCCAGTGGAGCACCCTGCACCCCGAGTTCGCCTTCCTCCCGCGCAAGTTCAAGATCGCCATTTCCGGCGCCGCCGAGGACCGGGCCGCCGTCGCCTGGCATGACGTCGGCCTCTACCTGGTCCGCAGCGCCGCTGGCGCCCTGGGCTTTCAGGTCCTGGCTGGCGGCGGCATGGGCCGCACCCCGGTCATCGCCCCGGTCATTCGCGAATTCATCGAAGCCGACCAGATCCTCAACTACCTCGAGGCCGTGGTCCGCGTCTACAACCGCTGGGGCCGCCGCGACAACAAGTACAAGGCCCGCATCAAGATCCTGGTGAAGGCCGAGGGCCGGCGCTACATCGACGAGGTCGAGGCCGAATACCAGGCGATCCTCCAGCAGGATGGCGCACCCCACACTGTCACCGCTGCCGAACTCTCCCGCGTGAGCGCCTTCTTCGCCGCGCCGCGGATCGAGGCCACCGCCCCCACCGAACTGCCCGAGACCGACCTCGCGCCCGCCTACCAGCGCTGGCTGCAGCAGAACGTCGCCGCCCACCGCGACCCGCACCTGCGCGCGGTCACGCTCTCCTTCAAGCGCCTGGGCCAGGCCCCGGGAGACGCCACTGCCGACCAGCTCGACGCGGCCGCGGGCCTGGTGGACCGCTACTCCGCGGGCGAGGCCCGCGTCACCCACAGCCAGAACCTGCTGCTGCCCTGGGTGCGCGTGTCCGACCTGCCCGCCCTGTGGCAGGAAGCCCGCAAGCTGGGCCTGGCCACCGCCAACATCGGCCTGCTCACCGACATGATCGCCTGCCCCGGCGGCGACTACTGCGACCTGGCCAATGCGCGCTCGCTCCCGATCGCCGAGGCCATCACCCAGCGTTACCAGGACCTGGACGAACTGCACGACATCGGCGCGATCGACCTGCACATCTCCGGCTGCATCAACTCCTGCGGCCACCACCACAGCGGCCACATCGGCATCCTGGGTGTCGACAAGGATGGCAAGGAGTGGTACCAGGTCACCCTGGGCGGCTCCGACGGCAGCACCCTCTCGGGTGTCGCCACGCCCGGCAAGGTGGTCGGCCCGTCCTTCTCGGCGGCCGAAGTGCCCGAGGTCATCGAGGCCGTGCTCGAGACCTACCGCCGCGAGCGCGTGAGCGCTGGCGAGCACTTCGAGTCCTTCATCGACACGCTGCGCCGCGTGGGCCTGGACCCTTTCAAGGCCGCCGCCAACGGCGCGCGCTTCATGCCCACCGAAGACGCCGCCAAGGAGGTGGCGTGATGGACTTCACCCTGAAACTCATCGCCGCCGCCGACCCAGCCGCCCCGGCAGCGGCCCCCGGCGTGCTGGTGCTGGCCAACGACGTCGATGTGGCAGATGTCCCGCTCGAAGGCGTCACCCGCATCGACCTGCACTTTCCCGGCTTCGCCGACGGCCGGGCCTTCAGCCAGGCCTTCATGCTGCGCCGCCGCCGCGGCTACACCGGCGAAATCCGCGCCACTGGCGACGTGCTGATCGACCAGCTGGTGCAGATGCAGCGCACCGGCTTTTCGAGCGCCGTGCTGCGCGCCGACCAGGAACCGGCCCATGCGGCCCGCCAGTTCGCGCGCTACGACCGCTACTACCAGGGCGACGCAGTCACCCGGCAGCCCCGGTTCAAGGAAACGGCGGGCGCATGAACACCCCTGCCGACGCGAGCCCGCTGCAGGGTCCGGGCGCAGCGGTGTCCGCCCCGCTCCAGGCCACGCGGTTGCACGCCCGTCCCAGCGCCGACTTCGACGCGAAGCTCGCACGCACCCAGGATCTGCTGCGACGCGCCGCTGCCGAATTTGCGCCGGTCACCCAGGCCTCCAGCCTAGGGGCCGAGGATGTCGTCATCACGCACATCATCAACACCCTGGCGCTGGACATCCCGGTCTTCGTGCTGGAGACCGGCGCCCTGCACCCCGAGACCCTGGCGCTGCTGGCGCGGACCCGCAGCACCTCGCGCGCGCCGGTCCTGGTGTACCGGCCGGCGCAAGAGGCCGTCGTGCAGTTCGTCGCCCGCGAGGGCCAGGACGCCATGTACCGCAGCATCGCGCTGCGCAAGGCCTGCTGCGGCCTGCGCAAGATGGAGCCGCTGGCCCGCGCACTGGAGGGGAAGAAGGCCTGGATCACCGGGCTGCGCCGGGAGCAGTCCGCCGCCCGCGCCGAGGTGCCGGCCATCGACACCACCGAAACCCGCGCCAAGTTCAACCCCCTCTCCGACTGGACCTGGGGCGACGTCTGGCACTACATCGCCACCCGGGGCGTGGACTACAACGCCCTGCACGACCAGTTCTATCCCAGCATCGGTTGCGCCCCCTGCACGCGCGCCATCAGCCTGGGCGAGGACTTCCGCGCCGGACGCTGGTGGTGGGAAGACGAGGCCGCCAAGGAATGCGGTCTGCATGTCAAAGCAACCGAGGGAGTGAGCGCATGAACGCCCGTGTCGACCCCCAGCACCTGGGGAAACTGAGCAACCGCCACCTTGACGCTCTGGAGGAAGGAGCCATCTTCGTCCTGCGCGAGGTCGCCGCCGCCTTCGAGCGGCCGACGCTTCTGTTCTCCGGTGGCAAGGACTCTCTGGGGCTCCTTAAGTGCGCCGAGAAGGCCCACGGCCGCGGCCGTATCCCCTATGCGCAGCTGATGATCGACACCGGCCACAACTGCCCGGAA
>JACCDM010504333.1_pt1 | contig 31645 bp, 31 predicted proteins | sample 7445851 | NCBI WGS metagenome assembly JACCDM01 (sample SAMN15323438, study PRJNA562643) | freshwater metagenome | isolation source: river surface water | place: USA:Blue River Watershed | collected 2017-08-16
AAAACTTGACCTTATTATTTGAAACTCTTTTTCTTAAATCATCTTGTTTTTTCTCATCTCTACTAAATATTCTTATTTCAGTAAAATACTCCGTATTTAAAAAACGATTTAGAACTGCATTACCAAAAGATCCAGTACCACCAGTTATAAGTAAAATATTATTATTTTGCATTTATAAAATTTTAAAATATTGATTAATTAACTCATCTTTTTCTTTAAAATTTGGGTAGTTTATTAATACCGCCTTATACTTTCCTTTAAAAACAAAAAGACTACCCGCTGCCGCGCCTATTATTCCATACTTATTGATAACTTGACCAATATGTTCTAATCCTCCGGCCCCACCCAAAACAGTTAACGGTAAAGAAATATTATTCCGGATTTTTTCAATCAAATCTAAATCGTAACCTTTCATTACACCATCATTATCTATGGAGTTTATAACGATTTCTCCCGCCCCTTCATTTTCCATTTTTTTTACGAAGTCAATCGGATTTAACCCAGTAGATTTCTTGCCATTATTGGTAAACATTTCATAACCACCGAAAAGCTTTTTCCTTACATCAACAACAACTACTACACTTTGATTCCCAACTTTAGATGCGATATCAGAAATTAAGGTCGGATTTTTTACAGCGGCAGAACTAATTGCAATTTTTTCAACCCCTAAAGAAAATATTTTCTGTGCTTGATCCAAATTTCGAATACCTCCACCATAGCACAGAGGCATCCTACATTCAGTTGCCAAATTTTCAATCATTCTATAATCTGGCTCAGATAATTTAGCCGTAGCATCAATATCCAACACCATTAATTCGTCCGATTCTTTTTCATTAAATATTCGAACAGCATTTATCGGGTCTCCAATATATTTGCCATCTTTAAATTGTATGGTTTTTACAAGCCCCTTATTCCTGACTAACAAACAAGGTATTATCCTGGGTCTCAGCATTAATTAATATTAAATATTTGAAAAATTTTGAAGTAATCTTATACCTGATTGATGACTCTTTTCAGGATGAAACTGAACACCATATATGTTGTCATGATTAACTGCGCATGTAAATTCGTTCCCATATTTTGAACGTGCAATTGTATCATTTTCAAAATTTGGCTCAAAATAGTAGCTATGTAAAAAATAAAATCTAGAGTTCGATTCAAGATTATTTAATAACGGATTTGTATTATTAACACTTATATCATTCCAACCCATATGAGGCAGCCTAGTAGTTTGTGTTAACAAATCAGAATCAATTTTTTTTACTTTGGCATCAATCCAACCCAAGCCAGGCATATTTCCCTCTTCACTTGAATGTGCCATCATTTGCATTCCAACACAAATCCCAAGTACAGGAATTTTCTTGCATTGAACTAGTTCATCAACAACTATTCGCATTCCAGAATCATTAAAACATTTCATAGCATAATCGAAATGACCTACACCTGGTAAAATTAACTTTGATGAACCCAATAAATCACTAGGCTTTTGAGCAATTTTTACATCAACAGATAATTTTTTAAAAATATTATAAAAAGCCTTTATATTCCCTACTCCGTAATCTATAATTGTTATCATCGGAAAAGTCTTTTTTCTAAACCAAAAATTTTCATAAGCTTTGCCCCTAATTTAATTATGCCAATTTTATTTCTATAAGATTTATAGGTAAGATTGGAAGTATTAAAGATTGCTTCAAGCTCTTCCTTCGTTAAATCTAATTTATTAGCTACATATTCAAATTCCTGTTTCAGAAATAATTCATCCATTTCAGGCTTTGAAATCCTCTTTAATGCATCTTCTCTAGTCATTTGCCCTGTCAATATAAGACTAGAAAAATGAGCTCTTCTTTTTTCATATCCAAATTTTCTAGGCAACCAATAATCCTCATAAAATCTTGTAAAACGAGATTCGTGATGTTTATGTAAATATGGTTCCCACCCAAACTTATCGCTCAACAATTTCTCAGCATCTTTCTTAGAAAATGGCACTAAATTTAAGGGTTTTACAACTTCCATACCATTAATATACCTATCCCAAATCTTATATTTTAAAATGTCTACAAGAGGGAAAGAACCAATACTTTTATCTCCGTACTTTGAAATAATATCATTAAATAGAGTTGTATCAATACCTGGATATCCACCCCATTCTTCTGGCTCCCTACAGCATTCTGTTGAATAATTCGCTCCGGTAATAATTGATTTTATTTTATATTTATTTGCAAACTTATATAATGAGGAAAAAAAGGCTGCATCCTGAGGCAAATCTTGATCTGGAATTTGAGATTTTAAAAATGCAACTTGAACATTTTTCATCTTTTCCCAATCAATAACCTCTGTATATAAATCTAGCCCTAAACCGTTGACTAGTTTTTCTATATTAGATACTGCTTGCTCGGTATTCCAACCGGCATCTACATGCAACAGCAAAGGCCTCAGACCCATTATTTCCTTGGCAACATATGCAACATAAGAACTATCAAGCCCACCACTTAATCCAATTATACAATCAAAATCTTTACCCTTCCCTTGTTTTTTGATTTGTTTTGCAATGGATAAAAGCTTAGCATTTGATACATTATCAGTAATCCAACTAGGCTTAATAATATCTTTGAAGTTTTTACAATAATCACATATTCCATTTACATCAAATTGAATAGTAGGATCACTTGTATCCATAATACAATTATTACAAATCAAATATTCTTTATTTTTTACAAACATTATAAAACTTGTTTAAATTATACAATAATTTTAGTTCATTATTCTCATCTAAATTGTGATTAATAATAAAATATCCCAAATTTTTATACTCATCTAAGAGAGTAGAATCATAAGAAACAACTACATCAGCATGAGGGAAATATTGGACATCAAAAATATTAATACAATTTTTAAAATTATTCATATATACTAAATTATTAGGATGTGGCTTGTAATAAACTATAAAATTAGAATTAGTTTCTAAAGATTTAATTAACCTTTTATGTAATTGATAACAAGCAAGATTTCCAATAATAAAAACTTTAAATCTCTTTTCGTTAAAATTTTTAACTGGTACAAAAAAATTGTTTTGAACAATAATATCATAATCATGACAGCATTTGTCAATAACATTTTTTTTAAAAAATATGAGACTATAATTATTGTCAAATAACACTAAACGGGAAATATTTTTAAGTTTATTCGGCAATGAAAATTCTATGTCATTACTATCAATCTTCCCATGTTGATGTAAAAAATATTTGACAGAATCACGATTCTTAAAATAAATTTGTGAGTCAGCTAGAATAGCATATTTGCAATAATGATCAAAGGAATGAAAATTTTCATAACTAATATTTTTAAATAATTCTAATTGAACTAACCAATTAAAGTATAAAAAATTATATAATTTTAATTGTCTATCAAATACCACGAAAGCTATAATTGAATGCAAATAGCTATAGAACAAAGACTTAAAACTTACAGCTTCATTTAAACAAAAACATTTATAGTCTTCACTTAAATATTTTTTAAGGCTATTATTCAATAAAAAGAAAGAACATTCTTCTACCTCTACCTTTGAAGATAAAATAAATTTATTTGCCAAACTAGCAGAAACAGGAGAATTGATAAAGAACAAATGTTTACAATCAACTATTTTTTTTACCGAAAAAGATTTCAAAAATAACAATTTTAAAAACCCAAACTGAAAAAATAAAAATGAAAGTAGGAAATAAAATTTTGCAACAAAAAATTCGGCAAATAAATAAAAATTACCGTACAAATTGTAGGCATTTAACCGAGCCTGCATTCTGGGCAAACAATTTGAAATTTTAATTTTACTAGAATAAATTAATACCTTAAATTTAGATTCTAAATAAATTTCATTATCAATTGCTGTTTTCAAAAATTTAATTTCAATTATGTTCATAACTTCCTCTTAAAAAATATTGATTTATATCTAAGAAAAAATCCAATATAAACAAGACTAAAAAATGTCACTAATTTTATCAAATTAAGCATATTGGGCAATGCTTCAGCTCTTGGCATAATAAATACATACAAAAAAAGAAATAAAGACAAAAATCTGAATAAATAAAAACGATTAAAAAGGAATGAAAAATTATACAAAAATATTCCAAATAATATTGAAAAAACGAAACAAAAAATAAAACCTAATTCATATAATTCAACTATGTAGGTGCCTCCCATACCACCTCCATTTAAATAGTAATCAGGATTTAATACATAAGTGATAATTTCTTTAAAACTATTCGAGATAAGTACTGCTTCAACATTTTGTGATTGAAAAATTTTAGATGGGTATTTCAATACTAAATAAGGCAATATTAAATTCGAGGTAATCATGTATTTCCCGTACCTTTCAACTTCAGTTTTATTCTCTATATAGAGTGAAAATAACTGAGTTGACCTACCTTGGGAGGAAATTACTGAAAAAGCAATGCGACTTAAATCAACATCTGACTCCGATTTCTCTCTATTAAATGTTAAGAAACTAATTAGAGAAATTAGTAATATTAAAGGCAAAAAGAGCTTTTTAATGTTATATCTGACACCAAAATTTACAGAACAATACCAAAAATAGAAAAGTACTGGACCAATTAAAGAAAAACGGCCACCTTTTAAACTTTCAAATAGTGCAACTATAACTAATAAAAAAAAATACTTATTAAATACTTTGTTCGTAGGACATGCAGAGCAAATTAAATAAAAACCATACGAAAAAGGGTATGTAGCATACCCTAATAATGGAAAAGGATAGTTAATTTCTGATAATCCTCCAGTATAAATAGTTAAATACCCATTTTCATATATATAGCTAATCTGATAAAAAATTAATAAAAGTATAAATGGCAAAGATAAAATCATCAACCACTTCCCAATATTAAATATATAATCATTGAAAGTGAAATTATTGTTCTCAACAATATTAAAAACTTTAATCTTTAAATTACATGAGATATTGATAGTCAAAAGAGAAATAATTACAATTATTGAACAATAATCCAAATCTCTCTTATTAAATAACTTACTTACTATAGATTCAAAATTATACAGATCCTGAGAAACTATTATATTAATAAGTGGAGTCCCAAAAAAAAACAATAATGATGATAAATTAAAAATATTCAATATGTGGAAAAACGAAAAATCATTTTTTAAATTCCCATAAATTAATACAAAAATTATTAACGGTGAAAATGTATAAACACCGCCATCAATTCCAATTGAAAAATTGGCAGAATAAATAATATATAAAAAGAAAAAAAAGAAAAACAATATAAGATTAAAAATAAAGTACTTCACATTGATGCTTCTTTAAATAATAACGAATAACTATTTACGAATGAACAATTTGAAAATAAATTATTAAACAATACACCAGATTTATTTGACAATACATCAAGCAAATCTAAATTATTAAATAAATTTATCAAAACGCGAGATATATCATCTGGGTCTTGTTCAATAAAAATACAATCAGAAGAATCAAAAATTTCTGGTATACTACCAACTTGTGTACAAATAACTGGCTTATGCAATGATAATGCTTCAATTAAAGCAATCGGCAATCCTTCCTCTCTACTAGGCAAACAAAATACATCACATTCAGTCAACAAATTTCGAATATTATCAACATTACCAAGTAGAAAAACATTATTTTGAAGATCATACTTATATATTAAGCCCTCTAAGTTTTTGCGAAATTCGCCGTCTCCCGCTATTCTAAGACATACTCTATTCTTTAACGCAACAGGAAGAGAAGCAATTGCAGATATTAACATATCGAAACCTTTTCTATATTGTAAAGAACCAACTGATAATATATCAATATTATATAATTGAAAATTAGAAATAGATTTCTCAAATTGAAATTTATTATCATCTAAAAAACTTGTATTATAAATACATCTTACAGATTTACTTGGGTGTTCTAAAATTAACTTTTCTGAATAATTCTTGGACAGAGTAACAATAAAATCAGAATTCTTAGAAACAAAATCCAATATGTAAATAACAAATTTTCCTATTAGAGATGTTTTTTTAAATGGGAAAAGTATAAAAAAATCACAAAGTGGATCATCGCTAGAATGAAAAATAATAACGGATTTCATTCCTTTAGGAAGGAAAATTAAAGCAAAAAAACAAACAAATATATCGTTAAAAAAATATACATGTTTTGTATTAAAAAAACTAGATTTATAATAGTGAAGTAACCTAAATGTAATTTTTAAGGCTTGATAAATGTATAAATATAGAAACTGAAAAAGCTTATATAAATAAGTATTTTTAAAAGCACTCAATCTAATTATACCTTTCTTAAATATAACATTGTCTTTTGTATAATTAAATGAAATCTTATCGCCAGCTGTAAAAAACTTATTAATTATAACTCCTTGAGATTCAAAAGATACCTTAATTTTATCAAAACCATTAATAAAGGTACTAACACCATTCTTATCAGATAAATTAGAAATTGAAACAAAATTTACATAAATCCCTGACATATTAAATCAAAATAAAGTAAAATAATAGAAAATCAATCTTTTAGGATGCACACAACTATAATACTATGCCATTAAATTATTATATAAGTTCTTTATTTTATCCGAAAATTTAATTATGAGAGATCTTTTCATTAATAAATTTTCACAATAAATCTCTTTATAAATAGCAAGGAAATTAAAATAAATATAATTATAAACTAATTCAGACACGTTTGCAGAATCAAAACCATCTATAATTATAGAATCAAATTCTATGTAATTGTCTTTAAATAAATCAAAAGATCTATCAATAGCGTCTCTCAATAGAATCTTATTTGATTTTAAAGGATTAAACCCATTCAGACTATCCCTTAAAAATATATAATTAATATCTAGCCATTTTTGATAATAATATTTAATCAACGATTCCAAATTACTTATACTAGAAACATCCATATTATTAAACTGACGTAAATCTGAAATAAGATTAGATGTCGTAACATGGCCATAACCATCATAATGTTTAAATAATTCTCTTAAAGGGACATATAGTAAAACATTAAAAACCTCACCTCTGGAATAAACCCAATCCATAAGCCTGCCTATATAATAACTATCATCAGAAATATCAATGGGCAAATAATTACCCAAAGTTTCTAATGTCATTATAAACAATGGAGGTTTATTACTAGACTTACAATCTTTTTTAAAATAATTTTTAAAAGAAGAAAAGTTACTAGAATTTAACGCATCTGAAATAGATTCAGGAAAATGAGAATACAACACTAATTTACCAAAATCGTCATTTGAGTCAAATATATTATTAACGATAAAATTTAAATATTTATCATTGTGATCTAAAAATAAATGATCATGATTCATTGCAACAATAGTTGGTTGATTGTCTCCTATTAAAACTTTTGCATTATTAAAAGATTCAATCCATTGCCTTGCATTTGATGGCCTTTGAAAATTTACCTTAATCAATTTTGCATCAATAAAACTTAATATAATTTTCTCAATATCGGCGTAATCTCCAGAATTAAAATCACCTATGTCAATATTAAAAATTGCAATGTTAAATTTAATTTTAGAATATGACTTAATAGTTTCAATTAATACCTCATATTGATTAAAATTGTGATCTTTTGATATAAATGGATACATAACAGGAGTAGCATAAACAGAATTTCTGTCTATTTTAACCAATTGAGCCCCTATTAATCTAGCATTAAAGTATAAAGAAACCCTCTTTTCTAATATCATAGGAAATAAAATTATACAAACAAAAAAGTTTTCAACTATTCAAAAAAATTAAAGCCTTTTTAGAATAATACATATAAATTATCAGCTGAATTATCGCATTTAAAAAAAAAGCAATAGTAGCCCCAATAATTCCAAATTTAAGTGAAAAAAGATACAAGTTTAACAAAGCTATAAATAGAATATATAAATTAGTCTTAAATAAGACTTTATCAAACTTTGCTAAATATATGTCCATTTTAAAAACTTCAGATATAGCTTGAATAAAAATAGAAGATAAAACAAATAGAAATTCTAAAGTATATCTGCTGTAATTAGTATAATTAAAAAAATTAAGAACATGGAAACCTATTAAAATAGCTAAAGATGAAAGCAAACAATAAACTAAATAATCCCAAAATAGGGCCAACCTTTTTTGTTTGTAATAGCCATACCCGTGAAGTGCAAAATCTCTTACAATTTGTGGCCCCTGATGCATTCCAATAGTATAACTTAAAAATATATTCATTATGCCACCAAAAGTTATTAGTGCAAAATAAACACCTAACTTATCAAGACCAATTGTAACAGATAAAATAATTTTATCGAAATTTGATGTGATTGAGCCTAATATGGCTATTAAAAAATAGAATTTTGAATCAATTGCAAGTATAAAAAAATTATCAAATTTATACTTGTATATATCACGAAAATTAGGCAATACTAACTTTAATTTTTTCTGATTAAAAAGGAAAAAAATAGAAAAAATATTACTTAACAACCATGATAAACAAAACGAAAATATTGAAATAGGGATAATTTTTAAAAAATCCAGTACAATAAGAATAATTATAAATGGGGCATTTTTTACAAAGTTAAAAACTATTGCATCTCTCGTTTTTAATTTTGTGATTAATATTCTAAATAATTCTAATGTAAAATGATCTAAACAGATACATATTGAAAGAATAAATGCCAAAATTAATGATACTTTTATATAAAATACAGAAATGACATACAATAAAGGAACTGCTAATATATAAATAGAAAAATAAAATTTTAATTGTGACCCAACAAACTCAATTTGAGATGAATCAGGAACATTATGAATAATCCTCCCAAAACTGCTATGTATCTCAAAGCCCAAAGCTATTATAGCTATTGCTGAAACAGACATTATAAGTGAATATTCTCCTACAAATTGGTTTCCATTATACTTGGCTACATATAGCAAAAAAAATAATTTTAAACTGGCAGAAATTCCTCTAATAAATAGGTTGATTATCATGCTTTTAGACATTCTATTTATTACTTATTTTATTAAATGATTTTCCGTAAAATAAAACTTTTATCGAATAAAGCAATTTGTAAATATTACCTGGAATTATTAGTGCTGGAATGAACAAAAAATAATAGGATAGATGATTTCTCCTATATGGATAAAAATACTTTATAATATTTAGAATTTCTTTTGCTTCGTAACGTTTTCTAAATAACTTATAATTAATTATATGACCTAAATCACCTCTAAGGCAGAATTTGATAGCTTGTTGACAAATTTTTTGTGGGTATGCAAAATTACAGAGTGAATCACAAAACTCAACAAGTTTTAAATGTGCATATAAATAAAACTCTATACCTAGAATTCGATTCTTATTGATGCGAGATTCATAAAAATTTTCTTGCATCATTTCGATTAAAGGCTTAGTAAATAGCAAACTCATTCCATCATTCAAAATAGCCCTTGCTACATACATATGTATCCAACATGAATCAAAAAAAACACTTGTATTAATACTATTCCACTTAGAAACATTGAAAATACAAGATGAAATCAAGGAATTTGCAAAATTGATAGCCAGCATAGCCTCCTTTGAATTAATCAACAAATTTCCATCATTTTTAATACTCGATGCTATGATTTGCCCACTTAAATTGACGTTATAATTAACAAACGCAAAAACTACATTTGGAGATTTCAATAGTCCATTATAAACTTCCTGAATAGCCCCTTGAATTAAAACATCATCATCTGATAATATCCATAAAAAATCTCCTGAGGAATTTTTGAAAAGAAAATCGACATTTCTATCGAAGCCTATATTTTCCTTTTGAATAAAATATTTAAAAGAACACGGAAAAATATATTCATACTTTTCAATTACAGCACTAGTGTCATCACTAGATGAATTATTGGAAACTACAATTTCTAAATTATTTTTATCTTGAAAATTAGTAATTTGATTAGATATCTCTTGTAATAAATTCTCTAATTTTCTAAATCTATTGTAAGTAGGGATACCAATGGTTAATTTCATTCATTAATTGTTAAAATAGTTATATTGCGGTCCACCCACCATCTATAATGATATTTTGACCAGTTATATATGATGCCTCTTTGCCTAATAGAAATGTAACTGTTGGTGAAATATCCTCGGGCAATCCCATTCTTTTTAATGGAACATTTTTTTCATAGTTATTAACAAAATTTGATGACTGATTGTTAAAAATTCCTCCCGGTGAAACACAATTGACTCTTATTTGAAATGAACCATAGTATGAAGCAAGATATCTTGTAAAATTTATTACCCCTCCCTTGATTGCAGAGTAAGCTGCAGGCATTGTCATATTTGTCCCTTCGTATATATTAAAATCCGGACCAACAAGACCATATATAGAAGCAATATTCACAATTGATCCATACTTTTGAACTTTCATAACTTTTAAAACTTCTTGGCAACATATAAATACACTACTTAATTGCATATCTATATTACTTTTCCAAGATGAGAATTTAATATCTTCAAAATAATCTCCCCAATCATCTGTACGCGGATATGCATTGTTTACCCATCCATCAATTTTGCCAAATTCATTAATTAAAATTTTTATACATCTTTGTACCGAAATACTATCCGTAACATCACAGTTAACTAATCCATCTGACAAATTAGTTAAATGAGAAATATCAGCATTGATGGCAATTCCACCTTCATTTCTTACTTGTTTTATTATAGCCTGACCTAAAAGGCCAGAACCTCCAGTAACAACTATGATTTTATTAATTAGTCGATTCATTAATTGCAAGTTTAAGTACTTCAACAGAATAATTAAAGTCATTCATCAATATTTTCTTATTAGAAATTGAATCAACAAAATATTTCATTTGAAACTTATATGTATCGTAAATATCAAATTGCTGCTGAAACAAAGTCTTTTTGCTAACTGTATCAATAATTAAATTGTCTATTAAATCAACTAAAATAGTTTGATTTTCGGCAATAATTTCTATTTGTCTTTTACTATCTCGACGAAAATAATTAAGCGTAATATTTGCAATGAAACTCGAATAATAAAAAGAAAAGTGGGCATAATCGAAAGAGCCGATTTTTAACGTTGAAAAATTTCTTTTTATTGAATCAAAATTAAGTGGAAATCCAAATAGCCATGTGCAATAATCTAACTCGTGTATTAAATCTAAATGAACTCCCCCCCCCAGTGTTTTACTTGAACTATAATTTTTTCTAAAATCTTCGCCAGGTCTCCAATCTGGCAAATAGGAGCCGCAATAAATATTTACTTCATTGATTTGAACTTTATTTGTTTTTAAATATTGTTTAAGAAAAATTAAAGCAGGATGAAATCTTAAATTACACGCTACATAAGTGATTATTGAGTTTTTTTCTAATTCATTGGCAATTGTTTCATAGTTTTCTAAACTATGCAAAACTGGCTTTTCAATAAATAATGGACATTTATATTTGCACATTTCTAAAATAGTTTTTCCATGAGAAAAAGTTATATTAGAAATTACAATAAAATCTAACTCGAAATCTATTTCTTTTAATGAATATATATTAATTACGTTTTCATACCTTTCTGAGTCAATATTTGTTCTAAATGCATAAATTTCTGCGTTTGGACAAACGTTTAAAATTGCAGTAACGTGTTTTTTACCTATAGAGCCTAATCCGACTATTAATATTTTCAAAGCGAAAAATCTAATTTGTTGTTTAATAATAAATATTCCATAAAATCAAAGTCTATTTGATGATCAAGATCAAAACACACATGAGGCATTTCATAAATTAAGGAATTTTGGGTAATCGGTGTCTTTGAATCAGATTCAAAAAAACTTCTTCTGTACCAGTAAAATGAAGCATTTAATTCATAAACTTTAGGTGCTGATTGTCGTGTCACTGAGCTACCATTTACATTGGTTTTTACTAATGAATAGAATCCAGTGATATTTTCTTCAACCATATTAAAATATGGATTACGATTAGCAGGGTTTACAGAAAAAAGAGTTTCTGCTTTTTTATTTTTCGATATAATATTAAATGACTCTTGAATATCAAAAAAATTCCTTAATGGAGATGTAACATCTAAGTCCAATATATATTCATACCTATTACGAATAACTTCTTCTTCAAACCTTAATAGATCTTTTATCGTATCAATTTTCCCTGCTTCGTCTGTTGCTAAACGAGCTGGTCGATTATATTTAGAAGTTATTCCCAATGACTCAGCTACATTTTTAATCTCAATATCATCGGTAGAAATTGAAATATTAGCACCTAGGTTTTCTCTAACTTGTTTAGCCAATTCTATTGTATATGAAATTAGCGGCTTACCATTAATTTCTTTAACATTTTTACCTGGTATACCCTTAGAGCCTCCTCTAGCACAAATGGTTATTAAAATATTCATTAGTTAAAATTTGAAGTTTTGAATATCAATTTGCGCTTTTTCAAAATCATCATGTCTGCCAATATCTAACCAATACCCAAGAAATGGATATGAAACTACTTTAAAATTCAGATTAATTAATTTTTCCATTAAGTCGGTTGAGTTATAAAAGGAATTATAGGGTATATGATTTATTATATCTTTTTTCATTAAATACACTCCACCATTTGAATAGTAGGTATAAGTAGGTTTTTCTTTAAAACTTCTAATAAAATTATTTTGAATTTCCAAAACGGCATATGGTATATTAATTTGATAAGGTATTGTTAAGACAGCTAGGTCAGCGTCTTGTTTTATAAATTCTAAAAAAAAATGTTCATAATCTATATTAGTAAGTAAATCTGAATTTGTTACTAATATGTAGTCGTGTGAGAAATTATTAATTAACGAAATGGCTCCAATTGTCCCTAATTTTTCACTCTCCCAAACATACTCAATATGAATATTCTTTTTTTCCCCTGAGCCAAAATAATTTTCAATTTGATTTCCTAAATATTTCAAGGATACCCAAAAATCATCTATTCCGAATTTTGCCAATTGATCTAAATTATATTCCATTATTGGTTTTCCTCCAACCTTTAACAAAGGTTTCGGAACTGTATCAGTCAAGGGCTGCAATCTTTGTCCGCGACCTCCAGCCATTATAACTGCATCTATCGGGAGATAAGATTTTATATTTCTGAAATTTATTACATTCACTACAACATCGTTATTATCCAATATTGGAACTATTCTAAAATTTGCTTCACGATATTCTATTATACTCTTAATATCATTATTGCCTTTCCTGAAAAATCTGCAATTTTTCTGTAATATTTGATCAATTGTATCATCTATTGAATAATCGTTAATTAAACCTCTTCTTATATCGCCATCAGTTAAAGAGCCAAGTAATTTATTCTCGGAATTAACAACAAACAAAATAGCATCTTGAGATAAATCATTTAATTTAATCAATGCTTCTTTGATTGTATTCCCACTTAAAATCAAATGTTCCTTATAATGTTTCATAAAAAGTTTTTAACTTTTCGATAATTAAATCAATTGTGTTATTTTGAAAATAAATATTTTCTCCATTAAATTTATCAAGTGAGAGTGCTAAATTAAAATTATAAATAATTTCATTTTCATCATATTTAGCGTTATATACGTTGTTGCTTTGAATCCTTCCTTTCTGTCTGTCCCCAATATTTACCACAAATTTTTTGAATGATGCTGCCTCTATAATTCCACTTGAACTATTTCCAACAATTAATTTGGAATAATACATAGCATTAAAATAATTTTCTTTTCCGAAGTTTTCAATACATACGATATTATCGGGATAATCAGACTTGAGCTTTAATATTTCATTCCTGTATAAAGACCCCAATGTGTCTGCATTAGGCATAGTAACAACAACAACCCAATCTCTTGCAATATGAGAAAGCGATTTCCTCATAACTGTTGCAAAAGCCAAATTTTTTGCAAACGCATTCGTCTCTGGATGAAATGTGGCTAAAATAAAATTTTCATTAGGAATATTATATCTTTCAAGAAAAATAACTTTATCTTGTGGGGAGAAATTGTGAATTTGAGATAAACTTAAAGACCCAACTGTATTTACATTTTCTGACGTCCCAACTAATTCAATCACTTTCCTTGTGAAAAAATCTGAGGCGGTAAAATGTAATAGTGAACTCAAAGTAATTTGATGTCTGTAAATATTATCAATTGCGCCCAATGTAGTCTCACCTCCATGTAAATGAGCATATTTAATACCAAACGGTATTCCAGACTGCACAGCAGCACTCATCTCAAATCGATCCCCTAAGCAAAAAACTAAATCAAATTTATTTATTGACCAAAAATCTGCAAACTTAATTACTGTTAAACCATATGAAGTTGCAATTGAAGACTCGTCATCATTAGATAATAAAGTTGAAATTTTATGAATTTTAAGAAATTCCGTTTGGGCAATTTCCTCTAAAGTAAACCCGTGACTTTTTGACAAATGTGTGCCAAACGCAATAATTTCTAAATTAAAATATGGATCTTCTAATAATTTATTTAATAATGGATAATAGATTCCATAATCGGACCTAGAACTTGTAAGTACTCCTATTTTCATTAATTTATTTCAATTAAATCGTCTTCACTAAAGTTTTTAAATGCAATTTTCCCAATAACATTATCCCATTTCATTGGAGACAGCCCATTCCCAGGCCTTTTTGTAGTTATATTTTTTTCAGAGAATACTTCTCCTTTTAAAATATTTGTTTTTGCAACTATACTTTTTCTGGCAATTTCTAAATTTTTTCTTTCAGATTCACTTGGGATTTTTTTTCCATTACCCGAAATTGCAAGCTCAATATTTCTTATTGAATCAACCATATATTTCAACTCATTTGGTTCTAATGAAGCCAATTGATCAGGGCCTGGTAGACTCCTATCTAAAGTAAAATGCTTTTCAATAATTTGAGCTCCTAAAGCAACAGCGGCAATTGGCACTTCAATACCAAGAGTATGATCAGAATAACCAACTTTTGTATTAAAGGTTTTTTGAATTGTATTCATTGCGAGTAAATTAACATCCTCCATTCTAGTAGGATATTCAGTATTACAATGCAAAATAGAGATATTATTTTTATCTTGACCTGCTTTTAAAAAAACATCAATAGCTTGTTCGATATCATTTATCGTAGACATCCCAGTAGAAATAATTACTTCTGAAAATAATTCAGCCGCTTTCCTTAAAAAAGGCAAATTAGTAATTTCGCCGGAGGGAATTTTGACCATTGATAAACCTAATTCTTTTAAGAATTCTAAAGACTCTATATCGAAAGCTGTTGAAAAAAATGAAATATTTTTTTCTTTACAGTATGTCATTATTTCATAATGTTGGTCCTTCGATAATTCTAATTTTTTTAGCATCTGCAATTGACCTTCAGTTGTGTCATTAGTATTTTTTATTTGATAAGAAGCTTTTTTTGCGGATTTTGAAACTAAACTTTCAGAATTAAATGTTTGAAATTTTATAAAATCGACTCCTGCATATACCGCTGCATCTATTAATTTTTTTGCCAAATCAATACTGCCATTATGATTAACACCAGCTTCAGCAATTATAATTACATTCTTCATTTATATAAACCTACTTGGATTTCCTACTATTTTCATATTATCTGGGATATCGTGCAATACAACTGTCCCTGCGCCTATTACAACATCTTTCCCAATTACAATTCCTTGTTTTAAAACTGCATTTGCCCCTATAAATGATCTTTCTCCTATTGTAACGTTTCCCGCTAATACTGCTCCTGGTGCAATATGTGCGCTATTTTCAATATTGCATTCATGTTCAATAATACAACCGGTATTTAATATAACATTCATCCCTATTCTCGAACAAGAATTTACAATTACATTACTACCTACAAAAGTGCCATTCCCAATATTGGAGTATTTTGAAATTATTGATGTTGAACTTTTTAAAGTTTTTACTTCACGTCCTCTGTTAATTATAGAATTGAAAATTTTTTCACGGATATAATTATCACCTATTCCAATCAAAAAATCAGTATTTAATTGCCACCCTATAAAAGTGTCTTCCATTTCATACCCAAGATATTCGAAATTAAATGGATTATTCTCTAATATTTTTTGATCAGCATATCCAATTATATTTAAACCATTTTCAATTGCTACATCTGCTATAACTTTACCATGGCCAGAATAGCCAATTAGAATAAATTTATTATCTAACACTACTTGGAATATTTACAATCCTATCCTCTAAATAAATTGCATTTTCTTGAGAATCCCTCTGAAAATTGGAATATTTGGAAGACTTAAAGATTAATTGCCAAATTGGCCTAGTCATCACTTTTTTATCATTTGTTTCTTTCAAAAAATCATCTCTATCTTTCTTGTTATCTAGCTCTAAACACATTAGCCAATAATTAGCTTTTGTATTTGGCAGTTCCTTTCTAAACTTAATTCCTTTAGATTCAAAAAATGCATAATAATCTAACGCAAGATTTCGTTTATTTTGAATAAATATTTCTAATTGTTCTAATTGAGCACATGCTAATGCCGCATTTAAATTTGGCATTCTAAAATTATATCCTACCTCATCATGGACATATTCATATGGATGAGGCACTTTTGCTGTAGTGGTTAAATGTTTAGCTTTAATACCAAGATCTAAATCATTTGTTACTATTACACCTCCTCCGCCACTTGTTACTATTTTATTGCCATTAAATGAAAACACACCCAGCTTACCAAATCCCCCCGTTGGAATACCCTTATATTCGGAGCCAATTGACTCTGCTGCATCTTCTACGATGGGTATATTCCATATTCTACAAATTCGCATTAATTCATCTAAATGCACTGGAAATCCAAATGTATGCATTGGCATACACGCTGCTATTTTATTATTCGTTTTCTTATTGTAACAAACTCCCTCTCTAAGTTCTCCATATTCATCTAAAAATGCTTGAACGGCACTTGAAGATAATCCCATAGTATCTAAGTCAACATCTAAAAATACTGGTGAAGCGCCATTATATATAATAGCATTAATTGTTGCTATGAAAGTTAAAGCTTGCGTTAATACCTCGTCTCCATTTTGAACTCCCGCCAATTTCAATGATACTTGAAGTGCTGAAGTTCCATTTACTGTTGCAATAGCTTTTTGTGTTTTTGCCAAATTGGCCATCATTATTTCAACCTTATCTACATATGCTCCTACAGATGATACAAATGTTGAATCAATGGTGTCTAATAAGTACAATTTTTCGTTACCGTTAAATACAGGGGCGTGTAGGGGGATAAAGTCCTGTTTAGGGAATTGTAATTTTACAAATTCAATTATATCGTTATAATTAGACATTATAGATGTCATATTTGTATTGATTTAAATTTTCTTTATTTGAAAACCATTGAATTGTTCTTTGTAATCCATCAGCCAAAGAAATTTGTTGATCCCAATCAGTAAAAGTCCTTAGCTTTTCGTTTGATCCAAAAAGCCTATATACTTCAGATTTCTCTGGACGCAACCTTACTGAATCTGATGTAATATTTGCACTTGGATTAATAATATTAATTATCTTTTGTGCTAATTCGCCTACAGAAATTTCACTCTGAGTTGCAATATTTACTTCATGGCCAATCAATTCATCGCATTCAGCAATTTTCAGAAACCCATTTACTGTATCTTTTACATATAACAAATCTCGTGTAGGTGTAATATCACCTAGCTTAATTTCTTCAACACCATTTAATAACTGAGAAATGATTGTAGGAATTACCGCTCTTGCTGATTGTCTCGGGCCGTAAGTATTAAAAGGTCTGACAATAGTTAAGGGTAAATCAAATGACCTATAAAAAGAATCTGCAATTGCATCAGCCCCAATTTTAGAAGCAGAATAAGGGGATTGAGGCTGTTTTGGATGAAACTCTGTTATTGGAGTAAACTGAGCTGTACCATAAACTTCAGAGGTTGAAGTTACAAGTACCCTTTTGACTAGGCTTTCTCTAGCAGCCTGAATTATGTTTAAAGTTCCCTTAACATTTGTATCTATATATGAATCAGGGGAATGATAACTAAAAGGTATAGCAATCAATGCAGCAAGATGAAATACAATATCTACCCCCCTCATAGCTTCCCTAACTCCATTTGGATCCCTTATGTCTCCCGGGAAGAATTCAATTTTCCTTTTTGTTTCTATAGGTAAAGTATCAAGCCATCCATATGAGTTGAATGAATTATAATAGACAAATGCACGTACTTCATAACCTTTATCAACCAAGGCTTCTGCAAGGTGTGACCCAATAAAACCATCCGCACCTGTTACTAAAATTTTTTTAGAATTTAATTTCATACTTTATATTTTTCTGAGTTAAAAGAGCTTTATACTTGTCGACATTGGGAGTATATCTATCTGAAATACCTTTATCAAAATTAGCAAATTTAACTTTCACATTATGTTTTAGAGCAATTCGCTCAGCTAATTCATGAATTTCAATAATCTCATCAGAGCCAAGATTATAAATTGGACAATTGGAACTTGCTTGGTCGAGAATAACCATTAAACCGATTACTAAATCAAATGCGTTCATATAACTCCTGTATACTAAAGAATTCGCTTTTACGACTATATCTTCACCATTTAATGCATTATTAATAAAATTTCCGTATGCGTAATGTAGATTTTTGGGTAAATATTTTCCTTTAAATGAAAAACATCTTGCTATCGAAACGTTATGGCCTAAATTAGCGAGTTTTATAAACTCTTTCTCAGCAAACCTTTTACCGAGACAATATCCTTTTTTACTCGTTGATAATTCCTCTAAATTATCTTGAAATTCAAAATCCTCAGGGATTCTTTCTAAAAAACTTGGCTGTTTGCCATAAACGATACCTGAACTACAATATAAAATTTTTGAATTTATATTATGCTTTTTTACTATTTTACAAAAATTACTTACGGCCTTTTCAACATTATATTTAGCAGAACTAATCACATTGGAAGTATAATCATCCATATTAGTTACAGCTGCGGCGTGAATAACATAATCACATAGAGGTAGACTAGAAATTTGTGTTATATCACCACATACTAACTCAACACCTGCAATAACTAATTCTGGGAATTCTAGTCGAAATTGATTAGTATTCCTAGCTAAAATTATGATTTTAGAAATTTGAAACTGTTGTAACAAACCTAACTTAAATGCATCTAAGATTGACTTCCCAAAAAAACCTGTTCCACCGATTATAAGTAATTTAGCCATTATTTTGAATATTCAAGATATTCCAAGCTATTGTTCTTTGCAATGCTTCATCAAACGTATAAACTGGTTTAAAACTAATAGTTTTCTCAACTTTCAGGCAATCTGGCACATCAAACAAAGTAGAAGAGTATTTATTTTTTGAGGATTTAACTTTAATTTCTATTGAAGAACTAATAGAGTTTTTGACTTTGTTTGCAAGATCTATTAATGATAATGGACTAGAATTACCAATATTATACACCTCTCCAGACTCCCCTAGTATTAATAAATTCAATAAAATGATGGCTAAGTCGCTTCCATATAAATAACTCTTTGTTGTGTGTTCATTACCTAAAATGCGAATTGGCCCCCCCAAAATTGCATCTCTAATGAAATTATTAATTGCCCAAGGTTTATCTAATGATTGAAATGGCCCCATAATAGCAAATGGACGGGTGATAACTATTGGCAAATGAAACTCTGAAATAAAAGCCTTACATATTGATTCGGAGATGCGCTTTGCTTCAGCATAGATATCACTATTTTGAAAAACAGAAGATAATTCTATTACTTCAGAAATAGGTTGAGTATTATAATTATTTGGATAAACTTTATTTGAACTCAAATGTATAATTTTCTTAAGGTTTGGAAGCCTTGAAGCTTGGTCCAAAATATTTTTCGTTCCTTTATAAAATGTATCTAGTGTCCTGATTGGGTTCGATATATGTTCTCTTGAGTCAGGACTTCCAGCAGCATGAATTATATAATTAATGCTTTCAGGGATTTCTTTCAAATTTCTAATGTCAGATTTAATAAAACGAATTTTTGTATTTTCTTCATGAGAGAAATTATCTGGCTCATTTCTTGCCAAAATATAAATCTGTATGTTTAAATGTCGTTCTTGATTAAGTACGCGAAGCGCTTCTGTTAACCACTTACCAATAAACCCCGTACCACCAGTAATTAAAATGTGGCTATTTTTTAGATTTTCGAGATTCTCGAATGAATCATTTATCGATTTTAAACAGTCCTCCTTGATCATTTTTTTCTGTTTACTAAATCCATAACAACTTCAATAATCAAATCTTCTTGACCTCCTACAACTCTTCTTTTCCCTAATTCAACATAGACATCTCTTGGATCAACTTTATATTCTTTGGAGATTCGATTTACGTGTTTAGAGAACCCCGAAAATACTCCTGATAGGCCACTTATAACACTTTCTGATTTTATTATTGGGACTATTTGCATTATGTTAGCTTCAGCCAAATCAGCCGCATCCAATATTTTATACAAATCTATACCAGTCACATAATCTAATTTTTCAAGAACTGCTACTAATACTTCCAATTGGGCGTTCCCTGCACCTGCTCCAAACCCTCTGGCAGTCCCATCAAGTATTTTTGCTCCGGCTTTTATTGCTGAAATCGAATTAGCAATTGCTAATCCCAGATTATTGTGCGCATGAAAACCCACCGGCACATTCAATCCATTAACTAATTTCCCTATTTTCTCTTCTACATCATTTGGCAAATAAGCACCTGCCGAATCCATTAAAATAATCCCCTCGGCTCCATACAATTCCATTTTTTTTGCTTCTTGCAACAAAGTATTCGCAGAAGCCATGTGACTCATCATTAATACACCATAAGCTTCTTTCCCTTTCTCTCTGACATAACCTAGATGCCTTTGGGTTATGTCAGCTTCTGTACAGTGCGAAGCCACTCTAAATACATCAACTCCAATATCTATAGCAAGTGATAAATCTCTTTTAATAGTTGCAAAACCTGGGATAATGTGAATCCCTAACTTTCCTTTTAAAATATTCTTGCGAGCCGTTTCCAGCATCAACTTATCCTCAGTTAAACTTAAACCTACTTGCATAGAGGAAGCACCTAATCCATTACCATGACCAACTTCAATTATTGGGACACCAGCTTCATCAGCGATTTTTGAATACATTGCAATGTTATCAACAGTCAATTGATGTGAAATCGCATGGCTTCCGTCTCTAAGGGTCGGATCACTAATTAGTATATTATTTGTCATATTAAATAATATTGTTGTATACTTTAGAAAATTTTTCCGCTACCGCAATTGCCGCGCAGTTTATTATATCTAAATTCCCCGCATATTTTGGTAAATAGTCCCCTAACCCTTGAGCTTTAACCATTACTACAATTCGTCCATTTTCATAAATGGGAGGAACCAATAAGCTATACCCGGGAACATAGGTTTGGATACGAGCTACAATATTTTTTATCTCTTTTTCTAAAGCCTCCATATTGGGATTATCAACTTTAGCAAAAATAGTGGTTTGCATGTCAATACATGGTTCAGCAGGGTTTAAATTTAGAATTGCTTTAGCTTTATCAACATTTGAGAACAATTTAATTCCTTGTTCTGTAGTATCTACATATTCATCTAAATTAAGACGAGTTGCTGGCCCAGCGCTCCTAGATGCAATACTTGAAACTACTTCAATATACTGTAGATTTTTTTGTGACTTACCTATGGCATAAGCAATTGGTATTGAAGCTTGCCCGCCGCAAGTAATCATATTGATATTGCGTTCATTAATGATTTCATCCAAATTAACTGCAGGAATACAAAGTGCTCCAAGCTTGGCTGGAGTCATATCGATCACCACTTTCCCTAATTTGTCCAAAACCTCCCAATGGTATTTAGCATCTTTTGCAGAAGTCGCATCAAAAACGATATCTATTTCAGAAGAATTCTTTATAATTCCATCAATACTTTCATCCGAAACTTTAATCCCCAAATTAATCGCTTTCGTCATTCCTGGTGATGATAAATTTCTACCGACAAAAAGCACACATTCTAAATATTTCGAACGATGTATCTTAATTAACAAATCTGTTCCAATATTACCACTTCCAATTATAGCAACTCGCATTTTTTTCATAAATACTAGTTTAAATTAATTTTAGCAGATTTTTCATGTAACCCTGCATACATATTTTCCTCTAATTCATTCCTAGAAATAAAAGGGAAAAGGTCCTCAAGTGGGGGAGAAATAAGAGATCCATCATTTTGGATAGCTAAACTTAGTTTGGGAACAAATAATTGGTGCGGATGCATAAAAACTTCACAAATTAATGGCCCATCAAAATTCTGAATTTCAGGAATAACATTATCAAAATCATTCCAAGTATGTATTTGATAAGCAGGAAACCCAAATGCCTTAGCCAATTCCCCATAATTTGGACATGTAACACCAGTATTTTTATCCACCCCCGATTTGCGACCTTTAAATAACGCATTTTGAGTATGCTTAATCATTAAATACCCATCGTTATTAAAAATAATTATTTTAATTGGCAGTTTATGATGTATTACTGTCTGTAATTCTTGCAAATTCATCATCATCCCACCATCACAATTTAAACACAAGACCTCCCCTTTATTATTAGCAATTGAAGCACCTATTGCCGCGGGTAAACCATATCCCATTTCGCCTAAACCAGTTGATGTCATTAGTCTCTGACCTTGACAAAGTCTCAAGACCTGATGCCCACTTAATAGAGCGGTTCCCATGTCAGTGGTAATTACTTGATGTGGTTTTAAATGTGCATTTAATTTTTCCATAAATGCATATGAATTAATAAATCCATCTACATCTGGATGATCTGTTTTATTTACCCATGGATATTTTTCTCTAAAATAATTACACCGATCAATCCAAGGTATAAAAATATCATTGTCAATTTGAGTTGATTTGTTTAACATCAATTGAATAAAATCCTTAGCATTTGCATTGATTTTAAAATTGATTTTATCACCGAGCTTATTTATTTCATGCTTATCAATATCGATAAATGCTATTTTTGCATCTCGTGCAATTTCATTTATATCATAACCTATTTGGGAGATTGCCAAACGTGTGCCAATACAAATTAAAAAATCACAATTTTGAAGGATAAAATTAGCACAGCGTTGTCCGTAAGTTCCAGCTCTACCATAAACAAGTGGGTGATTTGAATCAACTAAATCTATACCGGCCCACGAAACTAGGGTAGGAATAGAAAATTCTTCTATTAATCCTTGTACCAAATTTTGTGCATCTGCCAATCGAATTCCATTTCCAAGCCAAAATAATGGTCTTTTAGCTTGGTTTAATTGTATTATTAATTCTTGAACTGTTCGATCGAGTTGTTCATGATTTTGAACGTTTAATTCAGGTAGATCTATAATTGGCAAAGGCATTTCTTCTATAAATGAAGACTGAATATTCATTGGAATATCAATCCAACAAGGTCCAGGTCTTCCATACAATGCAATTTCAATTGCCTTTTCAAGAATACTGATAGTATTCTTAGGATCAAGTACCCTTTCTGTATATTTGGTCACCTTTTCTACCATTTGAAGACAATCATAACCTTGAACACCCCACATTCTTACATTTTCATGTAATTTGATATACTTAGAGTTTTCATTTCCTGAAATAATAATTCCAGGAATTGAATCTGCCCAAGCACTTACGACACCAGTTACCCCATTAGTAGACCCACCACCAGTTGTTAATAGGGCCGCAGAGATTTTACCTGATATCCTGTAATATGTTTGCATTGCCATACAAGCTGCTTGCTCGTGATGTACACAAATAATTTCAGTATAACCAAGATTTTGAATTGAATCAAAAATATGTGCATTTCCAGCACCTATGATTCCAAAAACATGTTTAATTTCTTTTTGTTTAAGAAATTCTGCGATTAAGTCACTTACTTTTCTTTGCATCTACAATAAATTATTCTTCAAATAATATCTAATCTTATTTATTATATATTCATAATGATTTTTATTCAACCCTGGCCAGACACCTAACCAAAATGAATTATTCATAATAATATCGGTGTTTTTTAAGTCCCCTATTTTACGATAGTTTAGATTAGCGTATGCCGGCTGACGCAATAAATTACCTCCAAAAAACAACCTTGTTCCGATTTTATTTTGCTCTAAGTATTCTACTAATTTATTTCTATTGATTGGGCTTCCTTCCTTAATAGTTAACATAAAACCAAACCAACTTGGATTTGAATTTTCAGTCGCTTTTGGCAATATAAAATGGTCTTCAAATTCTTTGAACATTTCAGTAAGGAGTGCATGATTTTCGCGACGCCTCGCCACAAAATGATCTGCTTTTGTTAATTGACTTAAACCAACAGCAGCTTGCATATCAGAAACCTTTAAATTAAAGCCAATGTGAGAATATGTATACTTATGATCATAACCATCTGGTAAATCGCCCAATTGTTGGCAATAACGTATACCACAAGTATTATCAACTCCTGGTGCGCACCAGCAATCTCTTCCCCAGTCCCTAAAACTCTCTGTTACTTTCTTTAGAGATGCATTATTAACTAATACAGCCCCTCCCTCTCCCATTGTTATATGATGTGCTGGATAAAATGAAAGTGTTGCTAAATCTCCAAAAGTACCAGTCTTTTTTCCATTATATGTCGCCCCCAATGAGTCGCAATCATCCTCTATAACCCATAAATTGTGTATTTTAGCAATATCCATTACGGCTTTAAGATCGAATGGATTTCCTAAAGCATGAGCTAACATAATCGCTTTAGTTTTAGGTGAAATTGCCTTTTCAATATCCTCCACTTTAATATTATAGCTAGGGATATCTACGTCTACAAACACAGGGATACATCCAAATTGAATTAAAGGGTTAATTGTTGTGGGAAAACCTGCTGCAACAGTAATTACTTCATCACCAGGCTTAATTGCTCTATCTCCTAATTTAGGAGAGGTCAATGCATAAAAGGCCAATAGATTAGCAGAAGATCCTGAGTTCACCAAAAAAGAATAACGACTTCCAAAATATTTAGCCAACTCTTTTTCAAGTTTTAAAGAAAAACGTCCGGCGGTAAGCCAGGCATCCATCATCGACTCAATACCCCAAAGCACATCATCTTCATCTATAACTTTCCCAGAAACAGGGATGTAGCTAACTCCTGGAATGATTTCTTTATTTATATTTTTTGAAAATTTATCAATGAGTGCTTTTTTAAGCAATTCGTCATCAATATTATTAAATTCAATCCCTTTTAATATTTCAGCGTTCTTTATCATTTATTTTAAGCTTAAATAAAATTCAATGTCATTTTCAACTAATTTTTTAACAACAATTCCTTCATAATAACCTTTATACCAGGCAATTGTCCTTTCTATTGCTATTTCGGCATTAAAAACTGGCTTCCAGTTTAATTCAGACAACGATCGACTAATATCTAATTTTAACAACCCTGCTTCATGTGGATTCTTGCTATTTTGCTCAATACGAAAATTTCCATTTCCCCAATACTCTATGGATTTTTCAACCATATTAGCAACAGATAGAGTATCAGAAATATTCGGGCCAAAATTGTACGCTTTTGAAAATTTCGTAGGGGCCTCAAAAAGTTTTTTTCCTAATTCTAAATATCCAAAAAGTGGCTCAATTACATGTTGCCATGGTCGAACAGCTTTCGGATTTCTAATCGAAATAGTATCGTTCTGATGAAGAGATTTGACAATATCAGGTATTAAGCGATCTTTAGACCAATCTCCGCCTCCTATTACATTTCCTGCTCTTCCAACTGCAAGAGCTTTACCATGAACTTCTAATTTTGAAGTATTAAAAAATGAATTTCTATAGGAATCTATTACTAATTCTGCACAGGCTTTACTAGCACTATACGGATCATAACCACCTAATCGGTCATCTTCTCTGTAGGGATATTCCCATTCATTATTGTGATAGACTTTATCTGTTGTTATAAGAACTACAGAACACTTATGGTTTAGTTGACGAACTGCATCTAATAAATTAGCTGTTCCGATTGCATTAATTTCAAAAGTTTCTGACGGAATTTCATAGGAAAGCCTAACCAAGGGTTGAGCAGCCAAGTGAAATACAAAATCAGGCTGAAAATCCTTAACAGATTTGATTAAAGCTTCCTTATTTCGAAGATCATTTATTTCAGATTCACATATCTCAGCACCAGAGAGCTCATTAAATAAATTTATCTCTGTTTCTGGTGCTAAAGCATAGCCCTTAACTTTCGCTCCTAGTATACTAAGAATTTGGATCATCCATGATCCCTTAAAACCTGTATGTCCTGTAACAAAAACTTTCTTTCTAGAATAAATATCAAATAATGAATTCATAACTTCTTACCAGATTTTCCACTTTGCTTGTCCACTATTCCAAAGTTGCTCAAGTTCTATTCTATCTCTTAAAGCATCCATAGGCTTCCAGAAGCCGTAATGTTTAAATGCTACTAGTTGATTATCTTTTGCAATGTCTAACAATGGTTTTTTTTCCCATTGAATATCATCCATATCTCCATTTAAATATTCAAATATTTTTGGATCTAAAACAAAAAATCCCCCATTGATCCACATACCGTCTCCCTGAGGTTTTTCAACAAAATGTTCTACATTACCATTTAAATCCATTTCAATATTCCCGAAGCGCCCTGGTGTTTGAATTGATGTAAGTGTGGCGATTTTATTATGAGAATTATGAAAATTTAATAACTCTTTAATATTTATATCTGCAACACCATCCCCATATGTTAGCATGAAAGTTTCATTTTCAACATATTTTTTAATTCTTTTAATCCTTCCGGCAGTATTAGTACTTAAACCTGTCTCTACTAATGTAACTTTAAATGATTCAGAATTTGAGTAATGTACATCTAATTTGTTTTTATCTAATTCTATTGTTACATCTGAATTATATAAATAATAATTCAAAAAGTACTCTTTAATCATATTTGACTTGTAACCTAAACACAGAACAAAATCATTAAATCCATAATATTCATAGATTTTCATTATATGCCATAAAATAGGTTTTCCACCAATTTCAACCATAGGTTTAGGCCTAGCATCAGTTTCTTCCATAAGCCTAGTACCTAAACCACCAGCTAGAATTACTACTTTCATTTATTCTGTTTATTAAAAATAATTACAATGATAAATATTGACTTCCTAAATATCATTAAAGAATTTGCTTCGAATCAAAGTATGCCATAATTGATGATATTTTATTTTTTGAATCTAAAGAAATAATATCGACTACATTAATAGATTTATTGTCAAAATGAATTTCCAATTGTGCAATTATATTATCTGAGAAAGCATCTATATAAATTACTTTTGACATTATTTTAATATATGATGCAGAATCAAAAATTTCCTTGTTAACGAATAAAACATTTTCAATACCATGAACATGTTTTACAATAGGATCGAATAATTTTACCTCATTACTAAACATTCTACTTAAGGAATCAATATCCTTATTTTCAAAATAAGAAAAATACTGTTCAGCAATATTAAATAATTCTTTTTTATCCATTTTCATTTAATGTTTGATGACCAACTTCCTGAACCACAGGAAAGGTCTAAATTAAATATATCAAATTTTTTATTAAAAAAATTTTCAATAATAAATATTACCGCCTCAGCTACAGCGCCCTCACCACCTTTAGATTTAGTTACAAATTTTGCGTATTTTTTTGTGTTGTAAAAAGCATTGGCAGGTGCAATACTAAACCCTACTTGATCAAAAACAAGTGGATCATAAATTCCATCCCCCATATATATAGTCTCCAATGGATCAAATCTGTCTTTAATCCATTGAATTCTTTCAAAAGTACTTACGAGGCTAACCGGATAGCCCATATCATCTTGTATCCTTTTTTTTGTAATAGGGAAACCTCTCTTATCTCCTGACACCATTTCAATATGCAAATTGTCCTTTATTAGCGAAAGTGCATCATTATCCGCATCTCCAAAAATTTTAAATACCTTGCCGTCAACACTATAGTGAAATTTTCCATCCGTAAATACTCCATCTACATCTAGAATAAAATTTTTAAATATCATTATTAAGATTATTTATTTCTTTATACAAATTATACTTACCAAAATAATATAAGAATAAATCAAAGGGATGATGATGAAGAGGTGACATATTCAACCAAATTATTGCTCTTAACAATCTCACTTTTTTTACGTCCATCCCTTTTTTCTGTAAGTATCTGAAGTAAAAATTTTCGCATTCAACTAGTGTTTGATGTCTGTGTATGTTAACGATAACAGAATTATTATGATTTACATCAATTATAAAATTATCATTATCCACTATTTCATGATTTACAACTAAATTATGTGCAAGTTTTGCCAAATCATAATACTGATCTCCAGCTTCAATTTCACCTCCAAAATCTTGCCTCCAATCAATAAGCTTGTATTGAGAATCGTTTTGATAAATAATATTATCTAAAATAAAATCGCCGTGAAATGTTGTTGGAGAGCTTTGACATAATTTTACAAAATCAACACTTTTTAATATGTCCTGAATAGACGGAATTACAAATCCGTTGATTTCCTCTTCTTTATCCTTAATTCCTCTTGATTCTTGAAATTCTTTTATTCTTTTTAGTGTTTTATCGTAATAAAAATCGTGCGAAATTTTTTCAAATGATTTTTTTTCAATATTATTAACTGATTTCCACAAATATTCAAAAGCCCAATCTAAAAAATGGGCAAAATTCGATAAATTAGCAACATTTGCAAACAACTCTCCTTGAACATATGAATACTTATAAAAATTAGGTCGGCTATCAATAATTTCTGGAACTGCACCATTTAAAAATTTGGTTCTCTGTATCCTATTTTGACATACAATATCATCAAAGAAAAATTTTATTACGTAACCTTCAACATTATATATCGATTCGGTAACCTTATCTAGAACATGAAAGTTAACATCCGAAAAATAAGATTTTGCTTCCTTAATTTTCTCTACATTCCCAATATCAAACCAAGTTTTACATTGATTTAACAATACTATATCATACGAAATAAACTTTTTTAAAACATCTACATCTGATAAGCTATGATTAAAATTGTTTTCCTTTAACGTTAATTCAGCGAGTTCCCAAAATAGTTTATAGTTATTTACTCCCACAATTCCAATATGTAAATAATCAGGAGAAATATTCCCCTTTTCATAAAATATATTTACATTGTTACCGCTTACATCGAATGATGTATAATGAGATGATCCAGCACCAGAATATCCTGCATTCCAGTTGCAATCAGGCACTGGAAGTTTATCCTGAACTATTGTATCTGATGCGTGAAATATAAACGGAATCTGTAATAAATTTTTAGCACAGGTCATAGAATACAACAAACTACTACCTTCTCCTTGAAAATTATCAACATTAACAAATTCAAAACTTCTATTTGGATAAGCCAATTCTAGATAATTTTTAACTTGTTGGCCAAAATAGCCTAATGTAATTACAAATTTTGTTTCAGTTGGATAAGATTCAATAATATGAGAAATAACAGGTTTTTTACCAATTCTTAGTAGTGTTTTATTAGTATATTGAGTATACTCACCAAGTCTTGAACCTATTCCAGAAGTCGTAATTAATACTTTAAAGTCCATTAGAATTATTTAAGTGTTTCTCTAAAAGCTTTGATTTTATTTGAAATTGAATCTTCGTGAGGTCTATATATAGTTCCAGTTCCACAAACTAATATATTGGCACCCGCTTCAATCATTGTTTTCCCAGATTCAAATGTTACCCCTCCATCAATTTGTATTAAAAGGTCTTTATTACCTTTAGTGTCTGCCATTTTTCTGAGATCCTTAATTTTATCAATCATATTAGGAATTAATTTATGACCTACAATACCTGGGTTAATTGCCATTAAAACAACCATTTTAATATCATTAATAATATAATTTAAAGTTGTTAATGATGTAGCAGGATTTAGTGCAACACCAGGTTTCATTCCAGATTTTTCAATTTTCTTAATTATCCTGTGAGCATGAGACGAAGATTCAATATGAAAATTATAATATTCAGCACCTGCAACTTGAAAGTCTTCTATAAAATCTTCAGGATTTTCAACCATCATGTGAACATCAACAGGTATATCACATTTTTTTTTCAATGAAGTTAAAATTTCTGGATAAAGTCCATATCTTGGCACAAATTTACCATCCATTACATCAAAATGAATTAAATCAGAGTTTCCAACTATTAGTTCATCAATATCACTATTCAAATCCAAGGGATTTGAACAAATTAACGAAGCGGCAATTAAAGGTTTATTGAACATAATTTTATTATTAAAAAATTATTAAATTATTCTAAATTTGAATGTCTAGCCCACATTGTATCATGGTTTTCCCCCATTTTTTCCATTAATTTTAAGGATACCGCATCAAAAAAAAGTCCAAGGCATTGTTCGTTTAAAGTTGTCATCGGCTGAATAGAGATAAAACCTTCTACCGCTTTAGTTTTGGATGGGGCTGTAATTTTTACAACAGAATTAGCTAAGTTTCCAATTCTAGAATCTGGGTTTCCTGTAATTGCGGCGATCCGACAATTGTTTTTTGATGCAATAGCCACTAAGTCAAAAATTGTTTGTGTTTCTCCGGATCCTGAAGCAACAATTAATAAATCATTTTCACCTATGCCGGGCACCGTAGAGTCGCCAAGGGTATATGCATTTAACCCTAAATGCCCAAGCCTCATACCAAATCCTCGAATTGCCATTCCGACCCTACCAGCCCCACAAACAACAATTTTATTTGCCTTTAAAATTTCTGAAATAAGATTTTCCACTTCCATTTCGTCCACCTTCGACAATACTAATTGAACCTCATCAAGTATTGATTTAATTTTGTCTTTCATTTTAATTAATTTTGATATTGAACTTATTTATTTTTATTTAAAAAAGGGGTTGAACTTTTTATAAATGCTAAATATTCAATTATGAGTTATCTACAAATTGTTATTTGATTAATAGAAAGTTTTTATTTGCATCAAGACGAACAACAACTCATATTAAAATACGTTATTTAATATCTAAAATAACGTTGTAATAACGAAATCCACCTATTCTTTCTCCACGGCTTCGCCATCCTGAGTCACACAAAATGAGTTCTCAGAAAAACGAAATTCAGAAACAAATATACCCCCATTTTGGTTTAGCGCCAAAGCATATTTATTTAATGGGAATATTTCAAAATATGTCCACCGAATTAATGGAAAAGTCCTATTTTAGTCGCTTAACGCTTTTCCCTTCGTTTCAGGCAAATAAATCACGCCCACGATGACCGTCAAGGCCGCTAGGGCGATGGGATAGAACAATCCGGCGAAATTCGAGTGGGTGATGGATCCCAGCCAGGTAGCTACGAATGGAGCACAACCGCCAAACACTCCATTAGCAAAGTGATACGGGATGGAAAGGGAGGTGTAGCGGATTTTGGTGGGGAATAGTTCGACAAGGAAGGCGGCGATCGGGCCGTAGGCCATCGCCGCGAAACTCACCAATAAGCTGCAAATGAA